>Ga0065722_104322_pt1 | contig 34457 bp, 26 predicted proteins | sample BansetMetagenome_FD_59109 | JGI IMG/M metagenome (GOLD analysis project Ga0065722, IMG submission 59109) | Bankia setacea gill microbial communities from Puget Sound, Washington, USA - Caecum Enriched | ecosystem: Host-associated > Mollusca > Digestive system > Ceca | place: United States... | reverse complement strand
GTTATTACGGCTTGGGAGGCGAGTCTAATAATTTAGGTGCGGCCATTAATTGGGCCGATACCGGAGATGATGATCAAATTACAGCTGAACTGTTCTATCTGATGAAGCCTTTACCTTGGCTGGAAATTACACCCGATATTCAAATTGTGCAAAACCCTGCTTTGAACCCCGAGGAAAATCAATTAGTTATTATTGGCCTGCGTGGTCGTCTTATTTGGTAGTGGTTCGGATTGGTATGTGGGTATTACATCGTGCGTGTCGTGGCGAACGTGTTCGCCAACTGCTTTAAATAGTCTAGTAATTCGCCAATACAGTTCTTACGATCACACAGCCAAAATTGCAGTTTCCCTGTAGCGAAACTGCAATTGTTTGTTTCGATATCCACTACTATCCCGTTAGCTTCCATAGTAAAACCAACTGCCTTGCATTCTGATTCATTTTTTTGCAGTGGCACCTCTAAGTAAGGCCATTAATGGTCGCTAAATAGCGTAAAGCGATTTACTTCCGTTTTTTGAAAGCGGAGTATCCATCGCCTACGGGGCTATTTTGGGTTGCTGGTGCAGGCTTAGATACAGCTTTTTTACCGTCTTCTGCGCGTGGGCTTTTATTCGCTGGTTTTTTGCCTATAGGTTTCTTTGCCGTTTTCGCTATAGGCTTGCTTTTACTTTTCTTTGCTCCACTGCCAGTGCTATTTTTTCGCTTTTTAGTCGAGGCGGCTTTGCCGGAGTTTTTGATTTTTTTAGGCCCTGTGTATTTAGCTTTAAAGCCCTCTATAGATCGTAGCTCGAAGCGTATTTTCAAATAGCGCTCAATACTAGACATCACATTCCATTCGTTGGCGCAAACCAACGTAATAGCCTTGCCCAGATGACTTGCGCGGCCAGTACGGCCCACGCGGTGTACGTGTTCGTCGCCGGAATGAGCGACGGTATAGTTAATTACTAAAGCAACGTCTTCAATATCCAAGCCCCTAGCCGCTACGTCAGTGGCGACCAATACATCGAGTGAGCCCGTTCGAAAGCGGTTGAGTACCTGCTTGCGATTGCTTTGTTCGACTTCGCCATGAATATAGGCAACGCGTAGCTTTTTGGATTGCAGTAAATTACTCAGTTGCTGACACTGAGCACGGGTATTGCAAAAAATGAGTGTTTTTGTGGCTTTTTCTACGTTAATGATTGCGGGCACAAGGGTTTGTTTGTGCCGAATATCATCGGCAAGAACAATTTGCTGACAAATATTGCTATGACCTTGCTGGTGAGTGTCTACGACAATGGTTTGGGGCTTTTCAAAACTATCTTGCAGAACTTTCATGCCTTTATGATTTAGGGTGGCGGAATACAAAAGGTTTTGTCTTTGCTGTTTACAGACACCCAAAATACGCTGCATGTTTTCTGTGAACCCCATGTCGAGCATGCGATCAGCTTCATCCAGCACCAATACCTCGATATCATTGAGGTCTATGATGTTCTTATCCAAATGCTCGACTAAGCGCCCCGGGGTGGCAATGAGGACTTCAGGGTTACGTCGTAAGCTGGCAATTTGATGCTTAAACGCTTCACCACCGATAACCAAGCCACTTTTGATGTAGGTATACGCCGCTAACTTTTCGAAGGTCTTTTGTGTTTGTAATGCGAGTTCCCGTGTGGGCAGGAGAATAAGCGCGCGAGTACCGCTTTTGGGAGCACTACGACTTAGCAGCTTGCTGAGTAAAGGTAGCAAAAAGGCCGCTGTTTTACCGCTACCGGTTTTTGCTGCGACCATCAAATCTTTACCGTTTAAGGCCGGCGGAATGGCCTTAGCTTGTACTTCAGTAGCTTCAGTAAAGCCAATTTCGGTTAATGCCCGAAGCAGGCGGGCATCCAATTCTAAATCCGTTATTGATGACAAAGTCTAGGGTTCTCTATTAGCAGTAGTACAGCGAGGAGTCTAGGGCCTATTAGGGCGCCCACGAAATGCGGCAAAGTTTACCTTAAAACCCGCTGCTACGCGCGGTCTATATTTGCCTTGCGAAAAACAATTTAGACATTGGGTATGGTACTTTTTCCGGAGTAAAGGCCGTTGTATTTTTAACTGGAGAGTGCTCACAAGCGCTAGACAGCTGTACGTAAAAACAGTATTCTTTGTGAATGAGACTCTATATCGCAGAAAAACCCAGCCTCGGTCGTGCCATAGCCGACGTTCTGCCTAAGCCCCATCAGCGTGGTGAGGGGTTTATTCGTGTTGGTAATGGCGATATCGTTAGTTGGTGTATCGGACATTTATTGGAGCAGGCTGAGCCTGAGGCCTATAACGAAGCCTATAAGCAGTGGCGCTTGGAGCATTTGCCTATACTGCCCGTTCACTGGCAGCTTGCCCCCAAAGCCAGCACTCGTAAACAGTTAACGGTACTGCGAAAGTGGGTAAAAGAAGCTGATGAACTGGTTCATGCGGGGGACCCAGACCGTGAGGGGCAGTTATTGGTTGACCAAGTTATCGATTATCTTGGTGTAAAAGGTGTAAAGCGTGATTCGATCCAGCGTTGCCTTATCAACGATCTTAACCCTTCTGCGGTGAGCCGAGCTTTACAGCAATTGCGCTCTAATCGCGACTTTGTTGCGCTTTCTACGTCCGCGTTGGCTCGCTCACGAGCCGATTGGTTATACGGTATTAATCTCACCCGGGCATATACGCTTCAAGGGAAAAAAGTAGGTTACGACGGGTTGCTTTCGGTGGGTCGCGTTCAAACGCCTATTTTGGGCTTAGTTGTTCGTCGAGACCGAGACATTGAACAATTTGTACCGCGTGCTTATTTTGAGGTTGTTGCTCAGCTTAACACCATCGATGGCGAGGCGTTTTCCGCTAAATGGCAGCCCAGTGAGGCTTGCGCTGCTTATTTGGACGAGGAGGGGCGGGTGCTGAATAGGGCATTGGCAGAGAACGTGATCTCTCGTATTACGGGGCAGCCGGGTGAGGTTACTCAGGTACACAAACAGTCGAAAAGTCAGGTGGCGCCGCTGCCTTACAATCTCTCGGCTTTGCAAATCGACGCAGCTAAAGCACTGGGTTTAAGTGCAAAGCAAGTACTCGATATTTGTCAAACGCTTTACGAGAGGCACAAGCTCATTACCTATCCCCGTTCTGACAGCCGTTATTTACCTGCGGAGCATTTTAAGCAGGCGGAGCAAGTAATGGCGGCTATATCAGAGAACTGTTCTGCTTTACATGTAGCAGTAAAGGGTGCTGATAGTGATTTGAAGTCACGTGCGTGGAACGACAGTAAAGTTGATGCTCATCACGCGATTATTCCTACAATGAGAAAAGTTGATTGTGGGCGATTGTCGCTACCCGAAAATCGGGTGTACGAATTAATTTCCCGGCAATACCTTTGCCAGTTTTACCCTAAATGGCAGTACAGTGATACTCGCGTAGAGGTGTGTGTTGGTGGTGGTTTATTTGTTGCCAAGGCACGCACAAGCGAGCGCGATGGTTGGAAGGTTCTGTTTGAAAAGAGATCTTCCCATTCGGGTGAGAAAGGCTTTGGTAATGGTGGGGACCAAAATAAGGGCCGTGATACGGATAAAGATAGTGATAGCGGTCGTGAAAATGCGTTTCGCTGCACTAGTTTGCCAAGGTTAAAGCAGGGGCAAGCACTGCAGTGTGTATCTTCGGAGTTGCTAGATAAGCATACTCAGCCACCTAAATATTTTACCGACGCAACGCTGTTGGCGGCCATGACCGGTATTGCGCGCTATGTCAATGATGCGGAAATTCGAAAAATACTGAAAGAAACCGATGGCTTAGGAACAGAGGCGACCCGAGCGGGAATACTGGAGTTATTATTTAAACGCCAGTTTTTGCAGCGCAAGGGAAAGCAAATTATTTCTACCCCAGCGGCGAAGGGCTTGATCGATAGCTTGCCTCTGAGTGCAACCACGCCAGATATGACAGCACAGTGGGAGGCCACCTTAAACGCTATCAGTCAGCGCAAGACTAGTTATGCGCAATTTATGGCGCCGCTTACAGAAAAGCTTCAAGCGCTTATTCTGCAAAGTCAAAGTGTTTTGCCAACGGCCTTGCGCGGAGTGAAGGCTTCAACATTTTCCGGGTCGGCAAAGAAGCGCTATCGCAACAAGCCTGTCGCAAAGAAAGCCATTAAGAAAACCACTAAGAAAGCCACAAAGACTAAAGAAAAAGTGAACAGGGCACGATAGCGGGTGTTGGCGTGTACTCAATGGTATGGTTTTTATTGAGAAAGGCATTCATTTTGGGAGACGTGTATTGAGTAATTTACGCTGCTTCGATGGTACGCCCGTCGCGGGCTCTGTGGGTATATTTCTGAAAGCCAGACGCTCCTTAGACTTAATCAGAGGCTACCTAGTAACACTGTATTATTGGAGGCCCCTGAAGTGCTGGCTCTAGGTCTATGTGGCTGCGGTAGCGATAATGAGGTTTACGGTTATTGTGAGTTTCTAACGTATGGTCTAGTTGCCCATTGCGTTGAGCTATACGGTAGAAGTTTTTTAGTTTGAACTATTGATTTCAATACGGGTGCCTGAAGGATCGTGAAAAAATAGTTGATTCAGCTGAATGTCCGATATTTTCTGACTGGTGTAAGGTATTTTGAGTAACTCTAGCCTAGAGGCCACGGTATTAATATTGTGTAACTTGAAAGCAATATGATCAAGATGTACTGGTTTTTCATTTTTACAGTGTTGATCACTTTCGGATAAGTGGATAAGTGCCTTATCATCGGCATAGAGCCAATAGCCTTTTTTGTTGATGCTGGGGCGATACTCGGTTTGCATATCGAATATGAAGCAGTAAAAGTCTTTCACCGAGTCTAGCAGTTCCATGGGAGCGCTAATATTAATATGGTCGAGAGTGATCATTGCGCAAAGGTCCTATAGGGCGCTACAGATAGCTTTATGCCGCTTTTTTGGCGATGTAAACGGTATTGCTGGCTTCACTATTTTGGAAAGGATTGTAAAAGCGCACAATATGGGATTCTACTGATATAAAGACGCTGCGCAGCAAGGCTTCGAAATTGCTGTCTGGTGGGTCTTGAGACCACATGGCAAATACGCCGTCTGCACGAATTTGTTCTGCCATTTTACCCAGCTGCTCCGGGGTGTAGAAATTAGCATTGGTTGCATTGAGAAAGGCCGTTGGCGAGTGGTCGATGTCCAGTAAAATAGCGTCAAACAGTGAGTGCTTATTTTGTTGGTCAAAACCTTGACCGGAGGGGAGTGATTTAGTGGCTAAGTCGAAAAAACTAGCGTGCACGTATTGGCAGCGAGGGTCTTGGTTTAGCGTTTTCCCTAGCGGTACCTTCTCGTCACGGTGCCATTGAATAACGGTTTCAAGAGCATCGATCACCTTTACTTCTTTTACTCTTGATTCTTGTAGCACGGCTTCTGCGGTATAACCGAGTCCCAAACCACCGACTACTACGCGTAGATTGTCGCCTTTAATAGCGGCCAAGCCTAATTTCGCAAGTGCGACTTCTGCATCGTAAAACATGCTGGACATGAGAAATTCGTCACCTAGTTTTACTTCGTAAATGGGACGATCGCCGAAGGCTGGGATATTGCGTCGGCGCAATGAAATCTCTCCGAGAGGGGATGGTTGGCTATCAATTTCTTCAAAGAGTAGGGACATGTTACGCTCAACTGGACACTAAAGCCGCTCACTTTACCCCATATTGGTGCGCCTGTCTTCTAGGCGAGTATACCTGATTGCTTTAAAGGTTCACTGAGATGAACCTGTTGTTAACGGGGCTTGTATTGAATGTAAAATTATCTCTCTCTGGGTCAATTAAGGGCTGAAAAGTCGCTGTTATTAAAATGGCAGCTGTATTGATTAGAGATCTTTGTCAAGCTCCATTGCTTGGTCGTATTCAAGTAACGATGTTTGCTGAAACCTCTGAATAATGAAGGGAATAAGCTCACATAATGCTTCATCTACCCGCTCGGGTTGCGCTTGTATACGTTGCGAAAAGGCAGTTCGCTGGCTATGGCTAAGTATTAAAGCTAATTCTGTTTTGCTTAAACGTAGGTTCTTGCGGTTTGTTAACCGTGTATTAAACGCATTTTCCAGTTTTGGGGCCTTAGACAAACCGGTCAAAAGCTTGGTAACAATATCATTCTTGTTGTCAGTTCCGCAGAGCTTTAATAATGCTGCTAGAAGGTTTTCCTCGGGAATGTTTAGCTTAAGTCGTATTAATAGAAATGTTGTACAGCTTTTAGCGGCATCCATGTCAATACTCTCTAATATGGGTTACCCACAAACTGGGTAACCCAAAACGATGGTGCGGCTAGCAGTATACGGTATACGTTACTAGCCATTTAGAGGTTAGTTACTCGCCTTCTTTACTAAGATGGACATCCATTTGAGGGAAGGGGATTTCTATGCCGGCTGCATCAAAACGCTTCTTGATTTTTTCGTTGGTGTCAAAGAAAACGGCCCAGTAATTTTCAGTTTTCGTCCAAATACGAAAAGCAAAATTAACTGAAGAGTCGGCAAGTTCACCTACCCCAATAGTGATACCTTTGTCTTGTATTACGCGCTCGTCTTCTTTGGCAATGGCTTCAAGTTCAGTGCGAACTTTGTCTAAGTCGGCGCCGTAACCTACGCCGACGGTGAAGTCAACGCGGCGCTCAGGCTGAGCTGAAAAATTGGTAATATTTCCGCCCATTACTGAGGAGTTTGAAATAATGACGGTTTTATTATCTCCGGTCGTGAGAATAGTCGAAAAAATGGAGATTTCTTTTACAACACCCATTGCACCGCCAGCGTCAACAAAATCGCCTAATTTGAATGGTCTAAACAGTATAAGTAGCACACCTGCAGCAAAATTGCCGAGAGAGCCCTGTAAAGCAAAGCCAATGGCTAGGCCAGCAGCACCAATAATGGCCACGAATGATGCAGTTTGAATACCCAGCTGTCCAAGTGCCGCGATAATTACCATGGTTATCAAAGCGTAATAGGCAATGTTTCTGGTAAATTGGCAGATGGTGGGGTCAACATTCCGCGCGGTTAGGCCTTTATGGAGTAGATTGGTGAGCATTCTAGCCAGCCATTTGCCGACAATATAGACAGCAATAGCCAAAAGGATTTTAATGCCGTAGGCGACAATTATTTGGGGGGCTTGATCAACGATGGATTGGAGGTTCTCGTTCATTGCTAATTCCTGGTAACAAGTTAATTACATTGATTAAAGTGGTGTAAATTGAGTGTTTTCGAGTACTGTTTAATTTGTGCAGTTGTTAGTTGTGGATTGTCTCGTTAACGATACAGCCAAGCGAAAGAAACGAGACAGGCCTAATTTTAATATGGACTGGCCTATTTCGCTGCATATTTGGAAAGTTAATTTCCCCACAAGGGTTGCGCTAAAAAGGGGCGTAAGCGCCCCTTCCAAACTAAAAGACAGCCTTTTCTACCGTGGCGCGTAAAGTTGCCTCCACTCGTCGATTGCTTGCTCTGCCTTCAGGGCTGCCATTACTCGCTCTGGGCTGAGTTTCACCAAGACCTATGGCACTGACGCGATCGGTAGAGATACCGTACTGCTCGCTTAGAATTTTTGCTACCGCGGAGGCACGTTTTTGCGATAACTGTTGGTTATAGCTAGCCGCACCCCTATCATCCGTGTGGCCTTTTATTTCCACATTCGTGGCCGGAAATTGACGCATGAATTCCGCGAGTTTCTCGATTTGTGACAGGCTTTGGCTTATCACCTGATCGGAGTTATTTGCGAAGCTGACGTCAAGTTCTACGGTGACATCTTCTTTAAGTGTTTGATAACAGCCATCAGTGGTAACTTTTGCGCCGGCTTTAGTGTCGGGGCACTCATCTTTGGCGTCTATAACACCGTCTTTGTCGCTATCTGCGGCTGGTTTTTGGGGAATTGGACAACCACTGCCGTCCACTGGTGTACCGGTGGCGGTACCTGGGCAGGCATCTGTGCGATCGGCAATACCGTCGTTATCGCTGTCTTTGTCTTTGGCTTGCGATTGTGAGGAGCTGTTGGATTGCCCTCCCAATAACATATGTACACCAAGATTAAAGGCCATTTGTAAGGCATCAGAATCCATTTGCTGTACTGCTCGCAGATCGGTACGCATAGAGACAACATCGTTAAAAGCGTATTTCACACCCAGACCTGCATTGACTAGGGTATCGGTTGATTCTGAGCCATAACTTTCGAATTTACTTTCGCCTATACCGAAAACGGCGTAAGGCTGTGCTTTACCTTCCCCGCCGAAATGGTAGAGCCCGTCCAAGCGAAGTTGGCTGGCGTCTGCTTCGCTACTGGTGTTAACAATGCCGGGTTGTGCGATGAGGTAGGCAATTTCTACGGCCCAAGGATTGGCGAATTGATATCCTGCAGCGATGCTTGCTGTACCCGTATTCTCAAGGCCTTGCCTGTCTGAGTCGTGACTAATATAGCCCAGTGCTGGGCTGAGGGTAAAACCAGCACTTTGGTCATCGCCTGCCTGCACGATACTAATCGTGGATAGTGCAGTAAGCAGGGTACAAGCCGAAAAAAATTTAAGTGCCATACCGTTGTGTGGCTGATTGTCGACCTGGTGGGTGTAGGTGGTTTTGTTTTTTTGCTGAATGCGTGTGTTGTTGTGTGTAAGTTTCATGTTTTGCGCCTCCTGATGGCAATTGAGCGAGTTGAATCCTGTTCAATCGCCGGGGGCTATTGTCGTGGAAGGCGTAAAAAAGGTGTGTAAAACCCTGTAAAATCTAATTTCACAATAATTGCTCAAAAAATCGTCAAATTGGGAGGCTGTATCGGCAGCGATGATGTTGTGTTGAGTCCTCGCATGCACGCAGATGAGTTGAGGTCACAGCGTTAACTATAGGAGCATCGCAAGATGAGTTTTAAGCGATAAAATCGTCAACGGAGGTAAGTGGTAGTTTAATCGTGAAGCAAGTGCCGGAAGACTTTGAAACGGTTTTGGATTGTACTTCAACGGTGCCCGAGTGTTGCTTCACAACGGTGTCTACGAAGTATAGCCCTAGGCCAGAACCTTCAATGTGCTCGGCATTGTCGAGGCGCTTAAAACGCCTAAAGAGTTGAGGGACTTCTGACGGCTCAATGCCTGTGCCTTGATCACACACCGCTATCGCAACACACGGTGTTAAGTCGTTTAGCGTGTCTGATTGTAGGGATACATTTACCGTGGTTCCTTGTGGACTGTATTTAATGGCATTGCTGAGGAGGTTACTCAGCATGCGCTGCAATAAGTCGTAATCCCCCATCACCCAAAAATCAGCATCCTCTTTTTTTGCTGCCAATAGCATGTTTTTTTCATGCGCTAGCGTGAGGAATTGCGAATGTGCGTCATCGACAACCGCGTGCATATCGCACAATTGAAATTGGGTGTTATGACTCTCGGCTCGGCTAAGTTGTAGCAAGCTTTCTGCATAGCTCAAGTTACGGTTGGCATAATTTTCTATTTGGCTAAGTAGTTCGTCAGGGAAGGAATTATTCGAGCGATTTTTTCTGGCGGAGCTTATAAGGGCTAAAATAGAGACCATAGGGGAACGTAAGTCGTGAGAAATAAAATTAAGTGTTTCCATCCTGTTTTGTTCACTACGTTTTAGTTCGGTAATATCTGTCAGTGTTAAAACTGCAACGGGCACCGAATAGTCTGTGTCATGCTTGGTAAGTGATTTTCTCTTAATGTCAATGCGGCAACCCTGTATATAAAGCTGCTTAGTATCGCTTTCTAAGTTGTTGGGCGTGTAAGTCTGTACCGCACTTTCAACTTGAAATTCTTTTCCCTCATTAAGAACCGCATCGAGTAATAGTGTAAAGTTAAGGTTGTCTTCAAGTCGTAGAGCTTTCGCTATGGATTGTAACGAGAGTGGACCTATATGTGTTGGCAATAAATGTAAGGTTTGTTGATTGTATAGGAGTACGCCATGGTTCGAATCAAAAACGACGACCGCTTCGTGCAATCGGTCAATACTTTGTTGGAGGAGTTGTCGAGATGTTTCGGCCTGTCGATTGGCTGTATAGAGCTTGGCAATGGTATTGCTAACGACTTCTGATCCCGAGACAATTGCCCTGGTTTTGGAGCTTGGACTAAACAGCAACGAACTTAACTCGTTATTAAGGTTGGGGCCAGATTGCTCAATAAGCTTGAGATTACTTTTAAGATAGCGCAGTGCTAATTCCAGTCGCAACCAGCTCCACAACGGATAGAACAAACCAATAGCAACGGCGCTGGCAGCAATGGGTATCCACACCATGAAGTAGGCGATGCTCACAAACATGAGCACCATTACCAAGCCTAGGCTAACAACTGATGCCAGTAAAAACTGAGCGGGACTGAAATACGAAATACTGCTCAGTAGCGCCAGTGTAAGGAGTAGCGTAAACAAGGCGCCGCTTAGGGGTTGTGCGCGCTGAATGAGTTGTTTATCGATGAGCCTTTGTAATATTAAAGCGCTAATTTCTACACCGGGCATACGCCCTACTGGTGTGGTCAAAATATCGTTAATGCCAGCCGCAGTGGCGCCAATAAAAATAATCTTATCTTTTAGTAGGGCAGGGGGAATTCGGTTCTGTAAAACGTCATTGTAGGAGATGATAGGCAGTGGTTGTTGGGAATTAAACGGAATATAGTTATGAAAATCACGGTAGAGCAGCATTGAAGTATTACTGTCGGTATCACCTGTATTCATGGTGTTTTCTGGGAAGCGGGCGCCGGGAATCAAGTTTGTTGAGTCCCGTGTGATAGTTTTTTCGGTTGGAGGTATTAGTGAATTGAAAACGGCCAAGGAAATATGTGGCCAGTAAGGCTCCCCCAGCCCTTCCTTAAGAAACACGGAACGACAGACGCCATCGTTGTCGCAGGCAATATGGGCATGACCAAGGTCTTTTGCTACTGTGAAAAACGGTTCTATAGGCGGAACTTCAATAAGCTGTCCCTTATTATTGAGGTTTTCAAAATACAGTGGTAAAAATACACGGCCGTTATCTTTAATGGCTTTTTGTAATTGTTGGTCGTTGTGTGGAAATTGCTTATCCGGGTCGCTGAAGAGAATATCGAAAACCACTGCTCGGGAACCCGCATCAGTGAGTTTGTTCAGTAGTTGTGCATGTGTACTGCGAGGCCACGGCCAGCGCCCTAGATGGTCGACACTTTGCTCATCGATAGCGATGATCAAAATGTCGGATTTGTAGGGTAGATGAACCTGTTGCAAAGCGTTGTCGTACAGAAAACTGTCGAGGGGTTCCAGCCAATAATGGTAGGAAGCAAAGCACCCTAGCGTAGCCAGCAATAGAGGCAGAACAAGCTGTACAAGGTGCTTCATTAAAGCGCAAGAATAGCAACGATGGCGGCAATACCTAGAGCCAATAAGCCTCGGCGGCTGGGGCTGTGTTCGACGATGTTGCTGGGCTTGCTGACGATTTCGTAGTCCCCTATAGCTGTCACTCGCACATACCGCTTTTTGTTGGGTAAAATGCTAAGATCAAATGTGTTCTCTGTAAGCGTTAGCTGCTGGGTAATACCCACGAATTCGATGTCTTTGGAAATGTCGATTTGATAGGTTTTTGCTCCCGGAATAGCTGTCCAGCTAAGTGCTTGCCTCTCGCGGTTGTTAATGACGGCAATTACTGGAGCCTCTGGCTGTGCGGCAGCGCATAGTGTTCTTTCGGCGGGCATTCCACGTAGCCCAATGTTGTCGTAGGCGCTTAGCTTAAATTTATGGCAACCGCTGTGAGCAAGGCTTAGTGGAAACTCGTTTGTTTGTATATCTGAGCTGGAGATAAGCTTTTCCTGATCGGTATTTTCGAGTACCTGCAGACTGTATTGAGCTGCATTTTCCAGAGCCTCCCATCGCAACACGCTTGGTAGAGTGGCAATACTTTCTGTGTTGTTCCACTCAGGCGCCGGTAGAAGTTTTTGGGCTTCCATTAGGGGAGTATCTTTATTAACTTTTATACCGAAGCCTTGTTCGAGTGATACGTCTGAATCTGTTGTGGGCTGGTTTACGTTAACCTCGCCTTCAAAGACTTCTCCAAAGGTAGTCGCGGCTGCTAAGCCGTCTGTGCTGATGCGAAAATTCGTACCGCGTACTGCGGCTACAGCAGATGGCGTACTTACCCGAAATTGAGATTTTTGTTTGTGCCTAGGAACCCGGGTATTGGTGCTTCCGGTGATTAAATTGACTCGGGTGTCGACCATCCCAGTGCTGCCATGCTGTGAAAGGGTATCAAATAGCACTTGGGTATTGGGTTCAAGCACCATAATTGCGCCGTCGGCAAAGCGGAGGCTAGCACTACTGTTATCGGCGGTTTGAATGCGGGTGCCAATGGATAGTTGTTCTCCCAGTTGAGCCGGGCGAGCATTGTCGTTATTGAGGCGTGTGGATTGATGAGAGCTATTAGTGCGGCTGCTGTTTCTTTTATTTTGGATTACTTGTTCTGCAACGAGCACCTCGCCAGAAACATAAATAAGTTCCACCTTAACAGGCTGGGCTTTCAGCCAAGAAACGGGAAAGCGTATGCGGGTGCCTGGGGCCAAACTGCGAGGATAGTCAACCTCGTTGTAGGTGCCAATTTCCAGCCAGCAATTTTTTTTGGTGGTGTACTCTAGGCATAAATCCCATAGTGTGTCGGCTTTTCTAACGGTATAAACCCAGTCTTGCTCGGCATGGCTTATTGATGCATTGAGGCTAGCAAGCGTAACAAGCAATAACAATATCCAGCGTCTCTTCAGGGCCGATGGGTGGGTAGTGGAAAACAGAGACAATGCTAAGGCGCTCTGGGTGATCAGTCTTGTGGTGGTCAAAGTTGCTATCCTTTTGTCAATGCGAGCTTCCCTAGAGTTTTTCTAGACGGTAGCCATGTTGGTAAATCGTTTTTATGGCATAGCCCATTTCAGGGCCAATTTGAAGGCTTCTGCGGACTCGGCTGACGTGTACGTCGACGGTTCTGGTATCTAGGCCTTCAATACCCCATACCGCCTTAAGCAAAAACTCTCTGGATAACACCTTTCCTTGATGTTGAAATAGGCTGAGAGCGACAAGGTAGTCTTTACGGGTAAGTTTTACCGCAGCACCATTCAGTGATATGGTTTCTTTCTGCACATCGAGTAGCAGTGGTCCGAGCTCAATAACGTTGCTACTATCTTGAATGCCGGCGCGGCGACCGAGTGCACTAATACGTGCGATAAGTTCACCTTTTCGAACAGGTTTGGTTAAATAATCGTCAGCACCCTTCTTAAGGGCCCTCACAATATCCTCTTCTGCGTTACGTTGCGTAGAAAACAAAATCGGTATCTTGCTATCGTGTTTCTGACGCAGAAGGGTCAGCACTTCTAGGCCGGACATATCGGGTAGCTGCCAGTCCAATATCGCCATATCAAGGGCGTGTTGTTGGTTTTGTACTAGAAAATCAGCAGAAGTCGAGGCGTGAATAACGTGATGGCCTTCGGCTTCAAGCCAAGAAATGAGTAAATTTGCCTGCGCAGGATCATCTTCGAGAAGCCCTATTTTCACTGCTGATCTCTCTTGCTGTATTTATGGGGAGTAGGTTGGTGCCGCCAATAAACCATCTTAATCATTTTCCGTTTTGGTAACCAAATCATATTTTTTTAGATTTCCGCGAAGCTGATGATAACTGAGTTCGAGTAATTGTGCGGCTTTGCGTTGGTTAAAGCGAGCTTCTTCCAGGGCACTTTTGATGAGCAATTGCTCGTAGTCTTCGATAAGCTCTTTAAAGCTAAGTGGAAATGTTAGTTGCTGCGGGAGAACTGATCCATTGCTTGCAGGTATTGCAGCAGAGCTGGGGGTAGAGGAGCTATGTTCTGCTGTGACCTCGGTTTTTTTGCCTTGCTGTTGCAGGCGGAAGGGGGATTCAAAGGGGTCTAGCTGGATCGTATTAATGGGCTCTGGATCGGATCCCCAGCGGCAAACGCTACGTTCTACAACATTTTTCAGTTCCCGTATGTTACCCGGCCATGGGTGCTGGCTTAATTGTTCGAGGGCCATTTCGCTGAAGCCTGTGAAATAGGGCAAGCTTAGCTCCTTACACATGTTAATGGCGAAATGTTCGGCAAGCAGGAGCATGTCGTCAATGCGCGCGCGAAGCGGCGGTAAAGTGATGACATCAAACGCTAAGCGGTCGAGTAGGTCGTGACGGAACTTTCCAGAGTCTGCAAGCTGAGGAAGGTCAACATTTGTGGCTGCCACGAGCCGCACGTCTGCGGTAAGTGTCGTGCTGCCGCCGAGCCGCTCGAATTCGCCGTACTCAATAAAGCGCAGAAGCTTCTCTTGAGTACGAAGAGACATTGTTCCAAGCTCATCGAGGAATAATGTGCCACCGTCGGCGCGTTCAAAACGCCCTTTATGCAATTTGCTTGCACCAGTAAAGGCCCCTGATTCATGTCCGAATAGCTCAGATTCAAGTAGTTCTTGGTTGAGCGCGGCGCAATTCATTTTTATGAGCGATTTACTCCATCGCTCTGAAAGATAGTGAAGCCGTTCTGCAATCAATTCTTTGCCGGTACCGCGTTCGCCAACAACTAATACTGGCCTGTTGAGTGCGGTAATTTGCGATACACGCTCTAGAACTTCGAGAAAGCAATTGGATTCGCCGATAAGTTTGGGTGGGGTGTTTGGGGTGGTCATAAGAGCCACTAGTTAGTTAGTTTGGTTGAATGTTAGCAAGCTCAGCGGTTCCGAGGGAAGTGTTGTTCTCAGTAAAAGTGAATATGCAATAAAAAAGCGGCCCGTCAACCGTCCCTAGGGCCTGTTTGCACTCGTTTAGTCACACCTGCCGCCAGCCATTTTAATACAATCAAGCTGGCGCGAGTGATGTTGAGTTAGTCTAACTGACTGAGCCGCAACGCTGAAAGTCGAGGAGGCTGAAAGTATTGCTGGCCCAATAGTCATTCTTAACCAGAACCGGGATGGCAATTGTTATGGGTGCGTGCTGTCCAGTGAGGCGGTAATTAAACTGGGTGGCATTAACAGGGCGAAGCTTCTACACTCGGTGCCCTCCTTAACGTTAAGATCAAAAGGATTTTTTCATGTTAACAAATCATGCATATACGTACGTATTTTGGGGTATTTGGTTGATTGTGGTGACGCTGGTTGCTCAGTCTATTATTGCCGCATTAGTGAAAGCGCGGCAATCGGGTGCCATACCGGGCAAGCTGAGTGGCGGGCTTAGTCATGAATCATTCGTTTTTCGAAGTCACCGTACTTTTCATAACTCGCTTGAGAATGTACCAGCGATGCTGGCTACCGCCTTCTTGGCAGTATTTGTAAAGGTTGATGCGCAGTGGGCTTCGGTGTGTGTGTGGTTATTCGCTATTGCTAGGCTTGTGCATATGCTGTTGTATTACAACATTGCTACGGAGAAAAACCCCAGTCCGCGTAGCTATTTCTATCTATTGGGCTTTATTGCGAACGCAGCACTGCTGGCATTGATTGCTCTAGCGCTGGTGTAAGGTAGTTTTGATCCGGAAATATGGCGTAGCTGTTGAGTTCATGCAGATCTAGGAATGCTCGAGTAAGGCGTATATTTTCTTCCTTACTATACGCAGGGTTTTGTAAAACGAAAATACGACCATTCGCATTCTTTATGGCTCGTATATGTTCGCCAAATAAGCGTGTGAATAGGGCATCTGCGCTACCGTCTGCAAAAATTTTCTCGAAGCCTTTGCTAAACCGCTGTAAACGGCTTTTATCCTTAGTGTTCAGGTAAACCCAAGTCTTTAAGGGGTAGTAGATATACGTATGATTTGCAATCACCATATCGGGGTGTTCTTGCTTGATACTATCGAATACGGCTTGGGTTTGTAATACGCAGAGGGGGAGATGATCGAATCTACCTTGCTTTAGCATGCCAAAAGCCTGCTCTAGCCTAAAGGAGCCTACCGTGGGAATTTTCATTGCTTGGTAAACGTCTAGGTCTATCCATTGGCGACCTTGCCCAACTCGCAATTGCCTAAACTCGTCATAACTGGATAGTTTTTCGTATTGTGATTTGAACTCTGTGGTCACTATACTTTGCCTCAGGCCCAGAGATGCACCCAAAAAGGGGTGCTCAATAGCAATTAAGTGAGTTTTGTCTTGTTCTGGCGGATATCCAGAGCTGAGCCCGCCGTGAAACTTTTCGCCATTTGAGAATTCCTTCCATACTCGCGCCATGGAGTAAGCATTTTGTGTGGTTGTAAGGGGGCAGGGGCCCAGAGTATGCTCATCGACTCGCGCAGCTAAAGTAAAAATAGCCTTTTCGTAATGGTTTAGGCCTGGTCCAAACCCACCCTCGCGTAAATTAAAGCAAGTATTTGATTTTCCCTCTGTCGCCTGGGGTGGTGTTGAGTTCGCCAAAACGGGTATAACGGGGGGCAGCAGGAGAATGATTAGCCTGAGCACCCAAATCAACCTAGTGGGGCGTGTTAGGGCGTGTGTGCTTGTTGGTTGAACGCCGATCGCTGGGTGAAGGGTAACGGGGAGTAGTATAATTTTTTCCATGAATGTCGGTTACAACCTAAGCTCTTGACTGTACAAAGCAAGTATAGGTGAAGTATTCCGTCACGGGGTTTGTCTTGTTGCAGCAATAAACGACAAAAGTGGGTATTGGCATAGAGATGGTTCGAATTGTTAACAAAATCACCCACCGCGCTGAATGGTGGCCTACATTTAATGGCGCAGATATCCTTGATAATGGAGGAATGATCAAGGTATATTCGATGGTTGATACAGCACTAGGGTGTTGTATCTGCCTCGCTGGAGGCATAGTGAACGAGTGATACGATGTGTTCACGCCCAAGGATTAACAGCAAGTACAATTAGAAAGTAAAACTAGAACTAGATAGTACAGAGGATGAACTATGGAAAATCAGGTAGAGAACCCCTATAAAGCCCCAGAGGCTGATATTAATACGGTAAGTGAGGGGAAATTAAGTGAGGTATTTCAGCGGTTTAGTGCGTGGGGTGTGTTTGGCCTAGGTATTATTACTTTGGGTATCTATTATATCTATTGGATGTATTCGCGTACCCAGCAGCTTAATGAGCGTATTTCAGACCCTATTGGGAGTGGGTTTATCACCGCTACTTTGATTTTGTATGCCCTGTCCTTCCTATCCAACTTTGTGTCTCTCGCAGACCCTATGATTGGTGGAGCTCTTGGTCTAACAGGTCTGCCAGCATGGATTATGATGATAATCTGGGCTTTCAAAATGCGGGCCGGTATTCATAGCTACAAGGGCATTGCCCCTGGTGAGCCAAACTCCTTGGGTCCCGTCCTTACCTTCTTTTTCAGTAGTCTTTACCTGCAGTACAAAATAAACTACATCATTGATAGGGAATAAAATGTAGATGAGGGCAGATATACATTACACTGCCCTCGTTTTTGCGTTCAGTTACCCTCGAGAGCTGTCAATAGTGAGGTAGTTCCTGAGCGTGCCGTCAGTGTTTACCTGGTGATGACAGTACTGATTTGCTTGGTTTTTATTATTTACTTACATCATCGGAGTTGTTTTGGCGGTTGCCAGCGAAGGATATGCTCAATAATTTACTCGATACCACTTACAAAGTTGAAACGCCCGAAGCTATTGATTTGAATGCTCAATTAGCTGGGCCAGTTACCCGTATCCTTGCTTTCGCTATCGACCTGTCTTTTCGAGCCTTAATACTCTTTGCGTTATCTCTTGTGCTGGTATTTGCGGGTATGGCGGGGTGGGGGGTATTGCTCATTGTTTGGTTTGTGCTTGAGTGGTTTTATCCGGTGCTTTTTGAGGTGCTGAGAGGGGGGCAAACGCCAGGTAAGCGGCGCATGCGCATCGCCGTGGTGAATGATGATTTAACCCCGGTTACTTGGAGCACCTCTGTTATTCGCAACCTGTTGAGGGCGGCAGATTTTTTGCCTTTTGGCTATGTGTTGGGTTTGAGTGCCATGTGCACAACCACTAATTTTCAACGATTTGGCGATTTAGCGGCGGGATCTCTCGTTGTTCATCGTCGCCCCAGTGAGAAAAACACCGCCACCTTACCCGATATACCGGGCTCCCCGCCGCCAGTACCTCTCTCTTTAGAAGACCAAGTCGCCTTAACGGGTTTTGCGCAGCGCCACGACCAACTTTCCGATTCTCGCAAACAGGAGCTGGCCGGTATACTCAGTGAGATGACAGGGCAGGAAGGTGATAAAGGTGTTCGCTATTTGCAGTCTGTCGGAAACTGGCTGCTGGGAAATCGATAATGAAACAAGCTAGCTTTGAAGCTAAATATCAAGCGAACTGGGATCGACTTGACAAAATTCTTGACGACAAAGACCGTGTTCCAGAAAAAGATTTCCCGAAGCTTTTTCGAGAATTATGTCATCAAATGTCGATTGCAAAACACCGTCGATATACGCCTCAGCTCGTCGATAGACTTAATGACATGGTGATTAAAGCGCACCATTTATTTTACCAACACAACCATCGTTTCCATTTTCAGTGGTTGGAGTTCTTTGTTTGGGGTTTTCCAAACGCGATAAGAAGAAATAGAGTTTTCGTCTACGTGGCCACTGCGTTATTTTTAGTGCCTCTATTGAGTATGGCGCTCACTTGTTACATGAACGAAGAGTTTATCTACAGCTTTTCTTCTCCAGAAGAAGTGAGCGGTATGGAGAGTATGTATGATCCAGCCAATCGGAAGATGGGCCGAGATCGCGACACGGCCAGCGATGTGGCGATGTTTGGCTTTTATATAAAGAATAATATTGGGATTAGTTTTAGAAACTTCGCGGGTGGCATTCTGTTTGGGCTGGGGTCAATCTTTTTTTTGGTGTTTAACGGTTTGGCTATTGGCAGTGTCACTGGGCACCTCACTCAGTTGGGCTATGGTTCCACGTTTTACCCTTTCGTAGCGGGTCACGGCTCGTTCGAGTTAACCGCTATTGTATTCAGCGGGGCAGCAGGTCTGAAGCTGGGTTATGCAATGATCAATCCTGGAGGCCAAACGATGCTTGCGGCGTTGCGAACGGCGGGCCGCGACGCCATTGTTATTATCTATGGCTCCACTCTTATGCTTTTAATTGCAGCCTTTATTGAGGCCTTCTGGTCGTCTACTACTACCTTACCCCACTTGCTGAAATATACAGTGGGAATTGGTTTTTGGTTGGTGGTAATTGCTTACTTTATTCTTTCTGGAAGGCGTTATGGATCTCGGTCGTATTAGTATCGAAGCTCGCCTACGAACGCCGTGGGAAGCAATTGATTTAGGTTTTGTTATGGTAAGGGCTTGGTGGAAACCGCTTTTTTTAAGTTGGTTTATCCCAAGCTTTGTAGTGTTTGTTATTTCAAGTGTGGTGTTCTCCAATATTAGCTGGGTGCCTTATGTCTTGGTATGGTGGCTGAAGCCACTGTGGGATAGAGGTCCTCTGTATATTGCCAGCCGGCGCTTATTTGGTGAAGAGGTGGGTGTTGCAGATGTCCTGCGCAACCTGTGGCGTTTGTATAAAACGGAGTGGTTTTATTGGCTTACCTTACGCAGGTTTAGTTTTACGCGTTCATTTGATATGCCACTGACTGTATTGGAAAACCTTAAAGGCTCATCTCGTTCTTCTAGGCAAGTTGTTTTACACCGTAATCACTCTGGAGCAGCAAGCTGGCTTACGGTTGTAGGTATTCACACCGAAGGCTTTTTTGTTATCGGTATATTTGCGCTTGTTGCCATAATGATTCCTGAACAGATCGATATCGACTATTGGGGGGTATTGGTGGAGCAAGATGAACTGTTTGTTTTGGCCAATAATTTTCTCACGTTTTTGGCGATGAGCCTAATTGGCCCATTCTATGCTGTTGCGGGTTTTGCCTTGTATATTAGTCGACGAATAGATCTCGAGGCTTGGGATGTGGAAATCCGGTTTCGGCATTTGGCCTCTGTATACCAGAAAAAAACTCAGCGAGGTGCTAGAGGCGTTTTGCCCTCTATCGGCGCATTTTTAGTGGGCTTCGGTTTGTTGTTGTCTTTAGTTCATTCAGCTCCTGCCGTGGCAAGTGATCTGGAAAGCAAGCCTTCCGGCCTTGAACGGGTTGTAACGACACCTGTTTACGAACAAAAAAATGTTGCAGGTGAAACATCGAAAGAGCAAATATTGTCCATTATTGAAGGTAGGCATTTTCACCGTGTAGAGATGCAGAGTGGTTGGCGTATTGTCAATTTGGAATCCGCTGAACCAGAAGAAATACCTAGATGGCTGTTCTGGGTTGTCGATTTTTTTGAGAAGTACGGTGGTGTATTCACCGCTATTGCCAAGGTGTTTAAATACCCTCTTCAGTACTTGGAAATTATCCTGTGGGGCTTACTGATTCTTGTGGTAGTGATTATTGCCTACCGGTATAGAAATTCTATTATGAGCTTCCTTTCCTCTCGCGACAGAGAGGCTAGTCTGCAGGAAGCGCCTGAGGTGATGTTTGGCCTAGATGTGACCAAAGAAAGCTTACCTGAAGATATTCCGGCGACAGTTCAAGCGCTTTGGCAGGCGGGGGACTATCGTGAAGCTGTGAGCTTGCTTTATAGGGCGTTGCTTACGGGCCTTATCCATCAGTACGGTTTTGCCTTCGCCGATAGTCACACCGAGGGAGAGTGTGTTGCCATTGTTAAAAGTCGACAGAATGTAGAGCTTACCGGTTATGTGGCTAAGCTAACACAGTGTTGGCAGCTGTTAGCCTATGGGCATTTGTTGCCAAACGAGGCAGATATTGTGAATTTGTGTCAGCGTTGGCCAGAGGTGTTTGGCGATGAGTAGCCGCTATAGCACTATTATTTCAATATTTTTGAGTGTGCTTTGTGCGTATTTGATTTATGCCTTTGTTGAGTACTATGAAGAAGAGCAAGACTTGGGGTGGGGTAAAGAGGCGCGGAAAAACCCCTTTTTAGCTGCTCAGCTATACAGTGAGTCTCGTGGTCACGTCATTCAAAGCTATGACAGCTTTCTAAAGATTCCGTCATTAGATGAAATTGATACCTTGTTTATTGCGAATACTGGGCAGGTGATATCCGATAAGCGCTTGGATGCACTATCCCGCTGGGTTGATCGAGGCGGGCATTTGCTGATTGGTGCGAAGGGTGTAATTGAGGCTGACAGTGATCGGGTGTTTGAATATTATGACCTGTCTTCAGCCGCGTCGGACCACGATGGTGGAGCCTTCGGTGAAGACTTTTTTGATGATTTAAAGGCACCTGAGGAAGAGTCAGCATCGCTACAACCTGATGAAGAGTCCGACATAAGCACAGAAGACGAAGAGTCGGAACAAGTTGTTGGGGGTGATAGCAACAAAAATAAACGTAAGTTCTCTGATGAGCTGCGAAAGTTGAACGATGAGCTGAGAAAGCAAGGCTTAATAGAGAATGCCAGTGGCGAAGAAAAAAGCTATCGACAAACTGTGGCTGATTATGAAGCAGCCGTAGCTGTGAAAGAGATGAGCTTGCTACGTTTCGGATCTGACGAATACGATATCCGGGTGCAATTTAACCCGGAGATCATATTACAGCATGGCGTTTTTGATGATGGCGAATGGTATAGCGAAAAATTTGAGCCTATTTACTGGCGTGGCAGTGAATATGGCATTCACTTTTTGCAATTAGAGCAGGGGGATGGCCTAGTTACTGTGATGTCAGATTCGAATGTTTTTAGGTCTGACAATATTGATAAATTTGATCATGCTTTATTTTGGCAAGTGCTAACAGGTAGTGGTTCGATCGCAATTTTATACGGGTCGAATATGCCGTCTTTGTGGTATATGTTAAAGGCTTTCATGCCAGAAATACTTTTATCGTTTGCGGCTTTTATTGTTGCATGGATATGGTTCAATATTCGCCGTTTTGGGCCGGTTAGGCCGCTTTCCATTAATCAGCGTCGGTCTGCCGCTGAGCATATCTCAGCCAGTGCTGGTTATACTTGGCGGGGGGGATGGCAGGGAGATCTATTAGCACCTCTGCGAGACGATGTTCAGCAGTTTGCCGAGAAACGACTGGCCTCATACGATGAATTGAACGATCGTAAACGTATGGATATCTTGGCACAAGTATCTGGGTTACATGTGGATGTTGTTATTGATGCTATGACGACAAAGAAAAAACTAAATGAAGAAAATTTTTACCGAATTGTAAAAATACTAAAGCGAATTAGAGAAAGCTTATGACTGAAGATAATTCAATAGACTCCGGGTCAGCCACTAAAGATTACGCTTTTGAACAAGCTCAGACATTAATAGCGAGCTTGCGAGAGCGTATCAATTCTGAAATGGTTGGGCAGCAAGATGTGGTAGATCAAGTCTTGATCGCGCTGTTGTCCAATGGTCATGTGTTAGTAGAGGGTGTTCCTGGTTTAGGGAAAACGTTATTAGTGCGAATTCTGGCCAATTGTTTTTCGGGAGAGTTTAAGCGAATTCAATTTACCCCCGATTTAATGCCCGCAGATATTACTGGTCACGTATTATTTGACATGAATGAAAGTAAATTTCGGTTACGTAAAGGCCCTGTTTTTACCAACTTGTTACTGGCCGATGAAATTAACCGAGCGCCAGCGAAGACACAGGCGGCCTTATTGGAAGTTATGCAGGAGCGCCAAGTTACCTTGGAAGGTAATGCCAAAGTACTGCCTAGTCCGTTTATGGTATTGGCGACTCAAAACCCGATTGAGCAAGAGGGTACTTATCCTTTACCCGAAGCTCAGCTAGACCGGTTTTTGATGAAGGTACTTATAGATTATCCGTCCCTTGAAGACGAAACTCGATTGACTCGATTGATTACCACGGGTTTTGTTGATGATCAGGATGCGTTCAAGCAGGGCGAGCCCTTATTAAAAGCGGAGCAGGTTGTAGAATTACAGCGTATCGTTTCAAATGTGGTGGTCGACGATCAGGTGAGTGATTACGCAGTACGCTTGGTAAGGGCGACTCGTGGAATTACCTCATTAACTCGCGGTGCGGGTACTCGTGCGTGTATTGCGCTGGTTCGTTGCGCGCGCGCCTATGCATTATTACGCGGTGCGAACTTTGTGCTTCCAGATGACATCAAAGCAATGGCTTTGCCGGTGTTGCGTCATCGTGTGGCGCTTTCAGCGGAAATGGAGATAGACGGGTTTACTGTAGACCAGGTGTTGAGTAAAACCCTTAACGGTGTGGACGCTCCACGCTTATGAGGCCAAGTAAGAAACTTTTACAGCTTCTTCTAGCGTGGATAGTGCTGGCGTTGGCGGTTTTCGTAACACGAATTTTTAGCGTGAAAAGCCTAAGCGATACAGACCTTATTGCTAGCAATACAAGCCACAGCACGATGGAATTACTCTGGCTGCTATCGGGTTTGGTTTTGTTGTTAATGGTGGTCTTCGATGCAATTCGTCATGTGCGTTTTAGCCGTCTGAATGTTGTGAGAGAACTGCCTCATAGTTTGGCGTTGGGTGTGAATGCGCAGGTGGTACTGGAAGTTGAAAATAACTATCCATTTCAACTTACCATGGATCTCACTGAACTATATCCCGCTTGCATCGAAGCAGAAGAGCTGCCTTTGACACTGTCTGTTGAGGGGAATAGCCGCAAGCAGGTGTCGTATCCGGTGCTGCCCATTAAGCGCGGTGAAGCACGTTTTGGCGCTACGTGTTTACGTGTGAATACCCGTTGGGGTCTATGGCAGAAATTCACGACAGTGGGTGTGCCCGAGAGTGTTAAGATCTTTCCTAATTTTGCGCCCATTGCCAATGCCGCGAGTGTGGGCCTTGAACATCAAGTTGCTCAGCTGGGTATTCATTTACAGCAGCGTAGAGGTGAGGGAAGCGATTTTCACCAGCTTAGGGAGTTTCGAGAGGGGGATTCACTGAGGCAGATAGACTGGAAAGCGACGTCGCGTCAGCGTAAGCCCATTTCTAGGGAATATCAGGACGAGCGAGATCAGGACATTGTTTTTCTCTTGGATTGCGGCCGTCGCCTGAGGAGTAAGGACGACCATATTAGCCATTTCGATCATGCGCTAAATGCTTTATTACTGACCAGTTACGTGGCTTTGCGCCAGGGTGATGCGGTTGGGCTTATGAGCTTCGCCGGCGATGATCGCTGGATGACGCCGGTAAAGGGACCTGCGCGCATTAATACCATTCTAAACCAACTGTATGATCTTCATAGCAGTACCGAAACTAGTGATTACCTGCAAGCGGCAGAGCGTTTTTTAGCCAGAAGCGGTAAGCGAGCGCTGGTGATCTTGATTACGAATGTTCGGGAGGAGGATGTTGATGATTTGACAGCCGCTAGTGCGCTGCTGGCTAAAAAGCATATTGTAATGGTAGCTAGTTTGCGAGATGCTTTTTTAGATAAGCAGCTAGAGCAACCCATTAATACGTTTAGTGATGCACTGTCATACTGTGGAACCAGCGAATTTCTTCACCGAAGACGCCGAGATCTGGCTCGGTTACAGGGAATGGGGGTTGTTATGACCGATTCGCTCCCTCAGCATCTACATGTCAATCTGGTTAACGAGTATCTAAAATTGAAACGCAGTGGCCGACTCTAGGTACCAATTTGGGTTTGTGTGTTGGCGTGGCTGTTCCACCCTACTTTTTTCTAGGCTTATCTTGATGTAATGAAATTAGCGGGTATCCTGTTGATGCTTCACGTAGAATGTCGTTTTTTGCGTTCAGCGGTAGTGCATAGAGCGGGTTAGTTTCTAGCGCTAGGCTGGTGGTCTTTGATACCGTCGGAGTATGTCTTGTCTTCAGCAGATTCTCTTTCTTTCAGCTCTCTTCCTTTGTCCAAGGCTTTGTTATGTAACCTCAAAGACCTTGGCTACCGTCAGTTAACCGAAATTCAGGCAGCGGCCTTGCCTGTGGTATTGAATGGTCGCGATGTTATTGGCCAAGCGAAAACGGGCTCGGGTAAAACAGTCGCTTTTGGTTTAGGGGTCTTGAATGCACTTAAAGTAGAAAAGTTTAGGGTGCAAGCCCTAGTGCTTTGTCCTACCCGTGAACTGGCAGATCAGGTTGCTCGGGAGTTGCGTAAGTTAGCAAGGGCGATCCACAATATCAAGATACTGACCTTGTGTGGAGGAATGCCCTTTGGTCCTCAAATAGGTTCTCTTGAGCACGGCGCTCACATTGTAGTGGGAACGCCCGGCCGCATTGAAGAGCATGTACGAAAGCAGACGCTGGTGCTTGATAACGTACAGACACTGGTCTTGGACGAGGCTGATCGTATGCTTGATATGGGTTTTCAGGAGTCATTGGATGCCATTGTTGGCAAAGTCCCCAAGACGCGGCAAACCTTACTGTTTAGTGCCACCTTTCCGGAAACGATTAGCAGCCTTGCAAAGCGCGTTCAGCAAGAGCCCGTTTTAGTAAAAGTAGAATCCAAGCATAGTACCAGCAGCATTGAGCAGCATTTTTACTCGGTTCTCAGTCATCACAGCAGAGACCATAGTCTCAGGGATATATTGCTTCACCATAGGCCGCTTTCCACAGTTGTATTCTGCAATACCAAACGAGAAACAGGCGAAGTGGCTAATTATTTGCGGCAAGCCGGGTTTACTGCACTTGCCATTAATGGTGATATGGAGCAGCGAGAGCGAGACCAAACGCTGGTTTGCTTTTCCAACTCCAGCGCCTCGGTGTTAGTGGCAACTGACGTGGCGGCGCGAGGTTTAGATATTGACGATTTGGATATGGTTATAAATTACCAATTGGCGCGAGATGCGGAGGTGCATGTTCACCGAATTGGCAGAACCGGTCGTGCAGGTAAAAGCGGCATAGCGGCATGTTTGGTTGGGGAAAAAGAGACCCATAAATTTGAACGTCTAAAATCAGAATATGGCTACAGCCAGTTACTTGAATCGGTACCTAAGCCTGCTGAGGAGCAGATGCCAACCAAACCGCCTATGGTTACACTGCAAATTGACGGTGGTAAGAAGCAAAAAGTTAGGCCCGGGGATATTGTTGGAGCGCTAACCGGGGAGGGGGGAATAGATGGTAAGCTTATTGGCAAGATCCAGATCTATGATTTTTGTGCTTATGTTGCGGTATCGCGTGCTGCTTCAAGGGCTGCACTTGCGAAACTTAGCAAAGGCAAGCTGAAGGGACGTTCTTATCGGGTCAGGGTGATTGGTGTCTAATGGCACCAGAGCGAAGGGCTCTGATGCCACCTAGTATGGCTTACTCGGGTTTTTTCTTGGTTTTTCCCTGAGTGGCTTTGCGTGGTTTTTTGTCTCGACTGGGTCTTTCTGAACGGTTGTTGGCTGGAGGACGGCTCTTTCTAGCCTCTTTGTCCGCTGGAATTTCGCCTTCGGCAACCCGCACAATTTTGATGGGTTGTTGGCATACCCGGGTTTTTTTCAGCTCACTAAACAGCTCGTTTGGCATGCCAGCGGGTAGGTCTACGGTGCTAAAATCGTCATAAATTTTAATATGTCCAATATAGCGGCCGTCGATATCGGCTTCATTAGCAATAGCACCGACTATCTCACGCGGAGTAACTTTATCTTTGTGACCTACCGCGATACGAAAGCGTTCCATAACAATTTCTGGATAGTCTCTTAGTGATTGTGCGTTTCCTAGGTTGGGAATGGATTGGCCCTTTTTGTTCTTTTCGTAGCCGCCACTGGGAGGAGGACGCCTGTCTGAGGATTCATCTCTGCGTTTGTCATTTTCTCGTCTTGGCTTATCTTTCGGTGGTATTAAAGGACGGTCTTTTTGCAGCAGGTAAGCTAACGCAGCAGCAATGTCTTCTGGGCTAGCTTCTTGCTCATGGCAAAGTTCAGCGACAATACGTTGGAAAAACTCTTTGTTTTCAGCGTCTAAGCCTTCGACTACCTGTTCTTTAAAGGCAGTTGCTCGACGGTCAATGAGTTCGTCTCTAGAGGGCAATTGCATTTGTGTGATTTTTTGACGAGTTGTATTTTCAATGGAACGCAACATTCGGCGTTCTCTTGGGGCGACAAATAATATCGCTTTACCTTTTCTGCCTGCACGCCCAGTGCGGCCAATGCGGTGCACATAGGCTTCATCGTCATAAGGAATATCGTAGTTCAGTACATGACTGATACGTTCAACGTCTAGGCCTCGGGCGGCTACGTCTGTAGCGATGACCATATCCAGCTGGCCCTTCTTCAATTGCTCAACCGTACGTTGGCGTAAGGTTTGATTCATGTCGCCGTTGAGTGGTGCAGCGGAAAAGCCACGGGCATTGAGTTTTTCAGCAAGATCAACTGTGGCAGTTTTGGTGCGTACAAAAATAAGCATGCCGTCGAAGTCTTCAATCTCAAGAATACGGGTTAGCGCTTCGAGTTTGTTCGTGCCAGAAACCAGCCAGTAGTGTTGTTCAATGTTTTCGTTGGTGGTAACGGCAGATTCAATTCTAACTTCTTTGGGGTTTTTTAGGTATTTGTCGGCAACGCGTCTAATGGGGGCTGGCATTGTAGCGGAGAACAGTGCTATTTGCTGCGTCCCAGGTGTTTTTTCCAAAATAGCTTCAACATCTTCGTTAAAGCCCATGCGAAGCATTTCATCTGCTTCATCCAGTACAAGGGTTTTAAGTTCACTTAGGTCTAGGCTGCGACGATCAAGGTGATCCAAGAGCCGGCCCGGAGTACCGACGATGACGTGAACGCCTCGTTGAAGTCCGCGCAGCTGGGTGCGCATATCGTGGCCGCCATAAATAGGCATCACATGGAAGCCTTTGAGCTGAAAGGCATAGGCCTGAAAGGCTTCAGCGACCTGCAGAGCCAGTTCACGAGTAGGGCACAGCACTAAGGCTTGGGGCTTTTTTTGTTTGAGGTCAATATTTGCCAAGATGGGAAGTGCGAAAGCGGCGGTTTTACCGGTGCCGGTTTGCGCCATTCCGAGTACATCTCCCCCGGCCATCAGTGCGGGAATGGTTTCCGCTTGGATGGGAGAGGGACGCTCGTAGCCAACATGGCTGATTGCTTTAAGGATGTGTTTTGGCAGGTTTAGGTCAGCAAAGTTATCTGCTGGGCCAGTTTTTTGTTCGGACATGGAGTACCTTGTGGGTGCAGGGGGTCAACCCCTGAAGTGTAGTAGACCTTTATCACGGATGGGCGGAAGGTCGCTAAAAAGGGCGCGGATGATAGCAGAGCCGAAGTCAACTCGGTAGTGGCACGAAAAATCACTGTGTCGACGTCACATTGCTGTAGCCCGCAGGCCTGCTCGAAGCTTTCGCACAGGAGGTATCTTTGGCTCTTTCTACCTTGGCCCGGAGAGTACGATTGCCTTGTAGCGTGAATGGGCCCGGAAGAGACGAGAAATATGTGGGGCTAGGCTACACCGTAAAGCTTGGCTAACTACGGCGCTAGCCATTTAGCACTTTCGACGGTTTATTAAGCTTGGGCCCTCGCTTCGCCGCGCTAGTGTACAGCAAAGCGGTGCCGTGATCTCCTGTTAACTGGGTTTTAATCCATACTCACGTCGCTTGCTGGGCAGGTATGCTAGTGAGTGCCGATCTATAAATGCATGCCTACTGCAAAATACCTAAATGCACCGCCTGAGACTTACTGTATATAGCTAGTGGAATAACTACACGTCTATAGGTAGCAGGGGCGCACTTGGTTCAGCCCTCTATCGCTTGTTATGGTGTTATTTCCGGACTAGCACTCGTTAGAGGCTCTGCACCGCTGCTGGCAAAGGTCTCCGGTGTTACCTCAATAAGCATTTTTGCTTGTTGTGTGGCAAGTTCGTAGACGTCGTCTTGCCCAAAGCGTTTAACAAAGTATTTTTCTTCGTGGGTGTAGAACGCGTAGTCAACACTATTTTGCTCTGTTTCAACGGTGATGCTGCTAACCGGGTTTTGGATCAATATCGCTTGTCGTTGTTGCGGTGAGATCCATGCACTGACTGTTAGGCTATTAAAGCGCTTTACCCATTGTTCGATAAGAGCATTGTCCAAGGCTGGTTGTTCGGTCCGTACGCTTGATTTGTTCACTGGTTCCAGTACCCAGCGACTCTCTACCGAGTCAGTTGACGGCTTGTGTAGTTCGAAGTGAGGTGTCTTTACCCGCATGATATTACCGTCGACGTCTAATACGCTTCTGTCAAACCAATCTTCGGGTTTTGTCGGCAGGTCGTGAATGGCAATTTCTGCGGTATAAATGGAAGTGTCATTATCCGTACGAACATAGCTTTTACGATGGCTTGGGCTCGAACCTATGTACAGTATCTGTGGTGCAGATTCGCCCTGCCGAAGCTCAACAATTAATTGTGCATTGCTGCGGGTTACCTCAAATCGTTGAGCCGCTGAGTCACTTTTCCCTACCGGTGCAGTCACTTCAATGGCGAGTAGCTTTTGCAGTAGTGTTGTAACTCGAGTTGGGTTCGCCGCTTGCAGGCCATAAGCGGGCAGTCGCCATTCCCCGTCATTAAGCTTTAGGGTAATCTGGTCGGTTTTTCCTCGAATAGTAATGGTGCTGCTGTCGGCAATATCTGCAGGTAACAATTGTGTTGCTGGTTGTGCAGTTCCTACGCTATTTCCTGTGGTGTTTAGTATAACTACGCCGGCCAACTGAATAATTAAAAGAACCGAGAGGTAACGAATGAGGGTGTTCACACTACACCTCCTACATGATTAACATTTGAGTCTTGTTCGTTGAGCATTCGCTCTAAAAGTTTTATCTGACCTAAGCGCCGCGTTTGTTGCCGCCACCAGATAAAAAGAAATACAAGCAGCAGAGCGGTGAGTGCTAATCCATAATTGAGCAACTCCCAAAACTGCCGCTGTTTGTCACTTAACGGCGGCAGCGTACGATTGAAATGGCTGCGTGAGCGAATACTGAGTAACGCTTCATCTTCTAAGCTCCAGTCAGCGGCGTTAAGCATAAACTGCAAGGGATTGACGTAGTCATTTCCGGCCATAGAGCTTTGCACACGGAGAATTCCATCTTCGGCGAAACTGTTGGAGCTAACAATGATAAGGCGAGCGGATTCGGGCGAGCGTTCAATCACGCTACTGATGATTTCTTCAGTCGTGCTATCTTCGCTTGAATCATCTGGGTTGCTATTGTTTGATTCTTGGGCAGCAGCATCGTTGAAATTGAGCAATGGTGAGGTTTTGCCAGCATAAAACGACTGAAATCGACCACTGATGGCAGCGGCCAGCGTTTGTACTTGCTGATGCACGCCAACGTTAAAGCCGTGGGAGCCATCCTCATTAATACGTGGGTTAATGTCTAGCTCTGAAGAAGACCAGCTTTGTGGCGAGCTATGGGCAAGTTCAATAATATCTCTGTGGGCATTTTTTTCTTTATCGAAAGTGATCGGCGACGCCCATGGAATAGTGAGCTGCTGTAAGTTAGAGGTGATAGGGTGTTTTTGATTTAAACCCTTTTCTCTCAATTCAATAAAATAGGGGTAATCGAGCATGCTTATCTCTCGCACAGAAAACATTCCGACCTGCCTATCAATAGGCATAGGAAACGCCGTGTTTTGTGTGTCCATAACGAAGGTGTTTTCAATGTTTACACCATGGTGCTGAAGCCATTCATGGAGGTTGGAGTTATAGTTGACGGCTGACATACCTTGCGCTTGTATTTGTGATCGGTAAGGCGAGGTTGCCAGAATCACGGTGCCGCCCTGCATCAGGTATTGGTCAATTGCGAAAACAGATTTTTCGTCGAGATTTTCGGGAGCCATTACCATAAGTAGGTCTGTTTCCTCAGAAACTCTACCGTTTGTGAGCGTTGTGGGTACTGCCGTCATATTTTCGTTTAAGCTTTGTTGTAAAGCATTAAAGCTAGCCGGGCTAGGCTGCCCCATTTGAGCTGCATAGGGGTTAGCGGTTGGGGCCACGAACCCAATGGTTTTTGTAAAGCCAGAAGCAAAACGCTTTAAGCCTGCATCTATAGACCGATTAATACCTTCTTCATTCCACTCTTCAGGCAAGCTAACTTGAACCGCTAGCTCATTGTTGCTGAGTACCAAATAGTAATAAAATGAATTTAAGTCAAAAAGACTGGAGGCCATTGCTTGAAAGCCAAATGTTTCTTCTATTTCTCGAGCAATCGCCCCATCATTTTTTTCTGGTTCTACAAACCTATAACTGAACTTTCCATTTGACGCGAGCGCGTTTTTTTCTAGAGAGGCTTTTAGTTGCTGATTGAAATCTAATAGAGACTCTGGGAGTTTTTCATCTGCGGACACATAGGCTGTGAGCTGAATAGTGCCGTTAATACTGTCAAATAGATTGCCTCCGGATTGATAGGCATAAAGGACTTGTTTTAAGGCATTGGTAATATCGTATTCTGGGTTACGTAATTTAACCTCAATATCATTCTCCCCGCTTGCTTTTACTTCAATTAACTCCTCAAAGCTAAGTACCTTGTATTCGTCACCGTATTGAATGAGTACGTTGAAGTAAGAGTTAACAACAGCGCTTTGGTAGCGGTCGGCAACTCGAAAAGGTACTGGTCTTATACCGTACTTGCTACCGGCTTCTTCTTCGGCTTGGGTATTTGTCGCGGGATCAATAAATTCCAGGAGTATCTTGTTTTGGCTTGCTGCAGCGTATTCTTTGAGTAGGTCTTGAATTTCTGGAACTAATGGCGCCAACAGCGGATGGGTTTTAGCGCTAAAGTAACCGCGTATAAGAAGCGGTTCTTGGAGTTGTGAAATGTATGAACGAGTGGCATCGCCAATGGAATATATTTTTCCTTCGGTGGTGTCGATACGCAAGCTGCTAATGGGCGACAGTACGGCATTGAACGCCAAAAAATTAGCGATGATAAGTGCAGTGCTTATCTTCCATCGCCGATGTTGGATTTTGCTCCCATCTGCAGCCCAGCGGTCTTTTTCGAGGCTATAGCGGTTTAAAACAAGAAAAATGGCAGCAATACTGATGTAGTAATAAAAGTCCCGTATGTCCAGAACACCACGTGTAATAGAGTCAAAGCGAGAGCCAGAGCCGACGGCTCGAAGTAATTCGGCATTTTCATTGTTAACGAGCTTGGTAAATACGTCTGACCCGAGTAGATAGAAGCCCCCGCAAATAGCAACAGTTAAAATCAGGCTTACGATTTGGTTGTCGCTGCGACTAGAGACGAATAACCCGATGGCGATATAGGCGCTACCAAGCAGTATTGTTGCAAGGTAACCGCTAAGAACTGGCCCCCAGTCGAGATTAGCAATACTCGCGATGGAGAGTGGCAGGGGAAGGGTGAGGCTCAAGGCAAGTATTAGTAGAATTTTACACGCAGCAAACTTCCCTTGCACAAATTGCCAAGTGGATATTGGCAGGGTTAATACATGCTCAAGGGTGCCACTGCGTCGCTCCTCACTCCACATTCGCATAGTGAGAGCTGAGCTTAGAAAAATAAGTAATATAGGCATGGCTTCAAACATTGGTCGAACATCGGCTATATTACGAGCAAAATACGGATCCCCCCAAAAAAACACAAATAGAGTGACGGCCACAAAAACGCCTAAATACAAGTAGGCGATGGGTGATGAAAAGAACAGAAGGAGTTCCTTTTTACAGATATACAGAGACGGTAAAATGAGTTTTTTATTAAGCGACATTGCTCATTTCCTCTTGATTTGTGCCTGAAGACTTGTTGTGTTTTTCTTGATGAATAGCATGGAAAACGCGCTCAAGATCACGTAGCAATGGGTGTATTGCATACAGTGATTCATTGTTCTTAATGAGGTCTTGGCTCATCCAGTCGCATAACTCATTGACGTCCACACCTTCACCAACATGCAAGGTATAGTGATTGCCTTTTGCGGCACGTTTAATTTTTTGCGCTGGGGAAGAGTGGGTTGATTTCTTTTCGATATAAAAACCGGCCAGCGCTGCGTTTACGGTATCGAGGTCTGCGCTGGTATTGAGGGCAACGCTGTCACTACGTCTCAGGGCTTCCATGCTTTGGTCAATGGCCAATTGGCCACCATCGAGAATAAGAACTCGATCGCATAGCGCATCAACTTCTTGCATGATGTGGGTGGATATGATCACGGTAGATTGTTTTGCTAGGCCTCTTATGAGGCGTCGCATTTGTTGTGTTTGGTGGGGGTCTAAGCCGTTGGTGGGTTCGTCCAGAATGAGAATTTTGGGGTTATGAATTAATGCTTGCGCGACGCCAACGCGCTGTCTAAAACCGCGTGACAAGGTAGATATAAGGTTCAGTGCCTTGCTGGCAAGTTCGGTTTTGGATATGGCCTCACATACCCGTGCGTCGATGTCTTGAGCTGGAATATTACGCATTTGGGCGCAGTAGAGCAGGTAGTCCATTACGGTCATTTCAGGGTAAATGGGTAAGTTTTCAGGCAGATAACCGATAAGCTGCTGACTTTTTGTGGTGCCAACGCCAAAAACTTCCCCGTTGATTGAGATTTCACCACTACTGGGTTCTATGTAACCAGTGAGCATCTTCATAATGGTGGTTTTACCTGCGCCATTGTGGCCAAGGAGACCGACAATCTCACCTTCTGTTATTGTGAAGGTGACGTTGTCAACAGCCGTAAAATCACCATAACGTCGACTGATATTTTTTGTTTGAATCATTTCTGACCCTCTATGTGTTGGATGTACAACAGTGTTCGCAACCAAGTGCAAAGTACCAGATTCATCTGAGTAAGTGAGAGCTTAAGAGTTCCCACTTTTTAGTGTCTTAGCGTGGTTTCCCGTGCAAAAAGCGAAGATGATGTCATATACCTGATTTTCAAGTGCCAATCACTTTTTTGTTAGATTTACGCCGAGGGTTTTGGTGGTGTTCTATACTCGAGGTCAGAGCCCCTTGAATGTGGATGCAAACATTGAGAAAACAGCGCATAAAAATTTTATTGTCAGTAGGGTTATTGCTAACCTCTTGTGTGACCACGGCCAATGACCATTTTGTGTTCTTGACGGAGGCCTTGCTAAAGCAGGTTAACGATCGCTGGGGAGATGGTGCAGAGCAGCGTGTGCGAGGCTGGGATGATATGATGCGTTCAGGCCTTGAGGATGTTGCTGCCACTGATAAGTCAAAACTAAAGGCTGCGAACGATTATTTTAATCAAGTGCGCTGGCTGAGTGATCAGGAGCATTGGGGTTTGGAGGATTATTGGGCAACACCCGTTGAGACTCTTGCGTCAAACGGAGGTGATTGTGAGGATTTCTCAATAGGGAAGTATTTTTCCTTGCTAACGACAAAGGTTGACACAAGAAAGCTACGTATCACCTATGTTAAGTCGCTGACTTTCAACCAGGCTCATATGGTGCTGACTTACTACGAAAGCCCAGGGGCGGAGCCCTACATTTTGGACAATATTCGAGGGGAAATTGTATTGGCTTCAAAGCGTGAAGATCTGGTTCCGGTATACAGTTTCGATGGTGAGAGTATTTGGTTAGCGCAAGGACGAGGGCAGCTAAAGACTGATAGTCAGCGAAGCCTTCCTCAATGGCAGCAAGTCAATAAACGCATGGGTGAAAAGTCGTTAAAATAGCGTTCTTGTTTAGCGTAATGGCCCATAAAAAACCGCCAGTTTTTCTGGCGGT
>Ga0065722_104321_pt1 | contig 34929 bp, 26 predicted proteins | sample BansetMetagenome_FD_59109 | JGI IMG/M metagenome (GOLD analysis project Ga0065722, IMG submission 59109) | Bankia setacea gill microbial communities from Puget Sound, Washington, USA - Caecum Enriched | ecosystem: Host-associated > Mollusca > Digestive system > Ceca | place: United States... | reverse complement strand
AGTCCGGGCTCCATAGGGTAGAACGCCAGGTAACGCCTGGGGGGCGCGAGCCTACGGAAAGTGCAGCAGAGAGTAGACCGCCGATGGCCTTCGGGCACAGGTAAGGCTGAAAGGGTGCGGTAAGAGCGCACCGCGCAACTGGTAACAGCTTGTGGCATGGTAAACCCCGTTCGGAGCAAGACCAAATAGGAATCCTACAGGCGTGACCCGCGCTGGATTCGGGTAGGTCGCTTGAGGCTTGTGGTGACGCAAGCCCTAGATGAATGATTGTTCTCGACAGAACCCGGCTTACAGGCCAGCTCACCTCATTTCAATGATTGAATCGTTATTCAGTCTTCTGTAGCGCAAACGGCTAAGGTCGTTGCGCCCTTTGGCTTTCATCGATTAAAGCGCGAATTTTTTGTCGTGTTTTCCCCTCCTAAAATTAGTGCTCAATTTGCGCTATGGTTCTCTTAGTCTTTTGTGAATTAGTTCTCGTGTTATGTAGCGGTATCGAAGTAACGCTTTGGCATCATAATCATTCTGATCTATGGCGTTACATACTTTAGTGTTATTGCCTGACGGGTTTGCAGCTGCGACCATTAGCGCGTTTGGTTTGCAGCGAATTGCGGCAGGCTATTATCGGCGAAATTAAAGGGATCATCATGCTTGATGTGATATGGAATCCGGAATCTTGTGGTGTTTTAGATAAGTCTATTTTGGGCGAAGAAATTGCTCGGCATCAACGCAGTATGCTCGGTAGCGGGCAGGGGTTTTGGGAATGGGATTTAAGCGCAAATAAGCTTCGATGGTACGGCGTATTTTGGCGTGAGCTTGGTTACAACGAGCTCGATATCCAGAATATGACAGAGCCCGAAGTGCTTTTGAATTATATTCATCCAGACGACAGAGCAAGCTTTGGTGAGGCTATGGCCGAAACAATCACCAAAGGTGTCGGAATAGATTTGTGTTATCGATTACGCAGCAAAATGGGTTATTACTTATGGGTGCGTGTTACAGGGCAAGGGTTTCGGGATGAGAATGGTTGGACTCACCATGTTGCGGGCGTAAACCAAAATATTTCTCAGTTGAAACAGACGGAGCAAGCTTTACGCGCGAGTGAAGAGCGCTATAGTCGTATCATAGCCGGTACACGTGACGGTGTTTGGGATTGGGATATAGTCACTGGTGCTGTAGAGTTTTCAGAGGTTTGTTGGGAGCAAATTGGCTTTTCGGCAAGCGATGTCAAAACACTTAACTTGAGCACTATTGCCGATTGGGGCGCGCGCATGTCTAAGGCTGATGTGGGACGTTTTGACCGATCATTACGAGCGCATATTTTAGAGGGTGTGCCTTTTGATATTGAATATCAAATAAAAGCCAAAGACGAGAGTATGTATTGGCTTCGTGCGCGTGCAGAGGCTACTTATAACAAAGAAGGGAGGGCGGTGAAGGTATCTGGTAGCAATATGGATATTACCGAACTTAAAAACACACAGCTTGCGGTGGTTCAAGCGAAAGTTTTGGCAGAAAAAGCCAATCAAGCTAAATCTGAATTTTTGTCCAGTATGAGCCATGAATTACGCACACCCTTAAATGCGATTTTAGGTTATGCCCAGCTATTTGATTACGACTCCAATTTAAATCGAGAGCAGACGGGGAATATTGGGGAAATTCGTAAAGCAGGTGCCCATTTGTTGCATCTTATTAATGAAGTGCTTGATCTTGCTAGGATTGAAGCGGGGCGCATGACGTTATCGTTGGAGCCTGTGATTCCTAACCGAGTGATGGATGATTGCCTGCAATTGATAAAGCCTCTTGCTGAGGAAAAAAATATTGAATTGCTAGTGCAAACCGGTGGTTTAGGTGAGACCCCTATTTTTGCGGACAATACGCGGCTAAAGCAATCGCTGATTAATTTGATCTCAAACGCAATTAAATACAATAATGCCAATGGCACGGTTACCGTTTCTCTATCGCTTTCTACCAACAAAACTATTCGTATCAATGTGATCGACACCGGTGTAGGAATTCCTGACGAAAAGCGAGATCAGGTGTTCGAGCCGTTCAATCGACTAAGCGCAGAATTCGGGAGTATCGAAGGCAGCGGTGTAGGTTTGGTGATTACCAAACGGTTGGTTGAAATGATGCAAGGCTCTATCGATTTTACTAGCCGAGAGAAGGTGGGCACTAAGTTTTGGATTGAACTGCCATTAGCGAAGGAAGGTCAAAAAGGTGTCTCCGAGAGAGCCGAGGATGTTTTTTCATCAAAACGAAGTGAATTAAAAGTTACGAGCCCTAAGCGTATTTTATACATAGAAGATAACCCTGCGAACACCCGTTTATTTTCAAAAATAATCGATCGGTTTGAGCTGCTAACGGTGAGTACCGTTATGGAGCCGTTACTAGGAATATACGAAGCGCGTACCGCGCCTCCCGATATTATTGTGCTGGATATTAATTTGCCAGATCTTGATGGGTACGAAGTGTTAGAAGTTCTGCAGAATGATGTGCGAACGAAGGATATTCCCGTTGTTGCATTATCCGCTAATGCGATGTCGTTAGATGTAAATAAAGGAATGAAAGCTGGTTTTGTTGATTATCTCACCAAACCCGTAGACGTTAATCGATTGATTGAAGTTTTCAATGCTCATCTATCATAACAGCCCTTCTACCAAGCCGTCTTAAACGGCGTGCTCGGCACCTCTTCAGGGCCGAGCACTGTATCCTGCAGTATTCCTCTGTTTTTTTACGCCATACCGATGTTATTTGTGCCATATGATCTATACTCACTTTATCTGTGTTGTTTGTGCTTATCTGAAAACATTCAGTTAAGCGTTGTCATTATGTCTTCTCGGAACATTGGATCGCTCCGTTTTTGTTTGCGGTATTGCGTTAATGGAATGAAGTTGTCCGCCACAATCAGTTGGGTATCCAATGTTGGCTCGGATGGTACGTCTGGCGGCTATCGGTTCGGTTCTTTGGTGCGGTGCATTTTATAGCGTACGCAGTGGTGCGGATGTCTCGTCTATCCCCAATGAGAAGCAATTTCTACTGGGTATGAGCTTCGAAGAATTGCGACTTATAGAGGTCGTTGTGACCGTACAGAAAAAGGAAGAAGATGTACAAGAGACACCTATCTCCGTAGCGGTTGCCTCTGGGGATAGCTTGGTTCAACAGGGCATTACTGACCTTGCCGCATTGCAGGGGTTTATCCCAGGGGTTCAGTTTCAACCCGTTGGGGACACGCTTGCGACTATTCGAGGCTTGGGAACCTACACGCTTGAACCTGGCGTTGACTCGGCCATCTCATTTAATCTCGACGGAATATATCTCGCCTCTCCTGGAACGACCCCTCCTGTGTTTTTTGATTTGTCTCGTGTCGAAATAATGCGTGGCCCGCAAGGTACGTTATTCGGCCGCAATTCGAATGCTGGCGCAATTAATATTGTGACAAATAAGCCTGTGCGAGAGTTTGAGGGGCTGGCTTCCGTGCAGGTTGGAAACAATGAATTACTGACTAGCGAATTTGTTATTAATACGCCGTTAAATGATGACTTCACTTTGCGTGCAGCGATGTCCACCGTTTCCCATGAAGGATACAAAAAAAGTGGGCACGATGATAAAGACCAATATGCCGGCCGGGTACACCTTCTTTATTCCCCTGTTGAAACCTTTAGCTTCTTAGGTACCGTTGACTACTCAATGGAGGACAGTATGGGCGGCGGAGAGTTTTCGCCGTGCCCCCCGAAATCATCGGCGTTTTGCACCATCGACTGGGAACCCTTTAGTGGGCCGAGGAATCCCAGCGAGGATGATTTTCGCAAGGTAAGCAATACGGGGTTCTATGGAGAAGCAAGGTGGGAGGCTGATCGAGCCACGTGGGTTTCGGTCTCGAATTACCGAGCGCTAGACTCTAGACGAATACTCAGTGCAGAGGACCCCTTTGGAGGGGTGATTATGCTCAACCCAGAGAGTAGTGGCGCTTTGGCCTCGCAGGAAGTTAGGGTCGAATCGCCAGCGAGTAATGAGGTTTTATGGGTGCTGGGCGTGTATAGGTCAAGCGAGTCTCGAGACTACACCTTTAATAACGATTTGATTTTTGCGGATGGGTTACCTCTTCTCGATCAAACGTTCTCGCTTGAGAACTACAGTGCAGATTCGAGCGCATTGTTTGCACAGCTAGAATACCCCGTTACATCAAGCGTAAGGACAATCTTAGGGTTGCGATACACCGTTGAGCAAAAGGTAATGTTGGGAGGAATTGAAAACAGTTTAACGGGGGATGCCTACACGATCGATACTGAAAGCGATCACGCCAAATTAACCTGGAAGGCGGGCCTAGAATACGATATTGCTGAAAACGCTAGGGTATTTGGTTCCGTCAGTACGGGCTTTAAAAGCGGTGGAGCGAGCATGGTCCCCTCTGGGTTCGAGCTTCCGGAAACTTACGAGCCAGAAGAAATTACGGCCTATCAATTAGGTGTGAAGAGTCGATTCAAAGAAAACCGAATTCAGTTGAATGCAGAGGCGTTTTATTACGATTATACCGGTTTGCAAAATTTAACGCCGGTTAACAGCGACTCCACGTTCTTTTTTACAACTGCTAATAGTCAAAAAACAGTATTTCAAGGTGGGGAAATAGAAACAGCGTATGTTTTCGATGATGCGAGCCGCCTAGGGGTAGCGCTCGCTTATTTGGATGCCGAATACACCGAATTTGAGCTTCCTGGGTTGAGTCTTTCAGGAGGAGCCGTTCGGTCAAGCCCGCCGCTAACGGCCAATATTTCCTATGATAAGGTGTTCAAATTTTTGCACGGTTCACGGCTATTGGGGCATATTGAATGGATCTGGTTTGACGAGCAGTGGGCCAGCATAACTAATTCGCCTAATGCGCTGCAGGAAAGTTATGGGCAGACCGCGGCCAGCGTTACATATCAATCGGCATCTAAAAAATGGGACAGTATTTTTTGGGTACGCAACCTAGAAAATAATGCCGTAATCCACTCCGTTTTCGCGGACGCTGCAACCGTATACCCACCACGGAGTCTGGGTGTTTCTATACGGCGTAACTTCCAATAATACACCCAGCTCTGTAGCTAGAGTTGGGAGAACCCGTCATTTGTTCTACCTTGATGACGTCTTATACCTCATAGATATAAGCTTTTATATTTATAACACCAATTTGTCTTGTAGTTAATGTCGTTTCTAGGAAATGGCGTTAACTGCTTGTAGTTGATTGCTATTCCCTTCGTTTATATTGCGTATTCCCTCCATAAAAGACCTAAAACCTCCCTAGTTTCAACGGCTTACCTGTGTTTGTGTGCGCATTCCCTTGACTTTGGGCTGAAGCCAAATATAGTGTGGAAAGTGGTGTAAAGTGGTTTTTTGTGGAGTAAAGTGGGTAAAAGGTGTAAATACCTTTATACTTCATAGGAATATTCCCGAATCGGCGCTTCAAGACCCGGCTTGGATAAACCAAAACGCGCACTCCATACGCCTAAAATTGATGTGGAATGCAGGAGAGTTGAGTGTTTCAAGGTAGTAACGCCATCAACATGGACGCCAAAGGGCGCATGGCAATTCCGGCTAAATGCCGGGACTCGCTAGCGAGTGCCTGCGGTGGTCGAATTGTGATGACGGCACACACTCAAGATCGTTGCGTACTGGTGTATCCAGAACCCGAGTGGCAAGAAATTCTGCCCAAAATTGAAGCGCTTCCCACCTTTAACAAAGCATCTCTTAGAGCGCAGCGCTTGTTAATCGGCTACGCCACCAGTTTAGAGTTGGATTCTAATGGTCGTGTATTGGTCCCACCTACACTTCGCGATTATGCCAATCTAGATAAAAAATTGATGCTCGTCGGTCTTGGCAAAAAATTCGAGCTTTGGAGTGAAGAGGCGTGGTTAGCCTCGGTGGCAGATCTTGACGATGAAGAGCTGCCGGAAGAAATGATGACCCTCTCTCTTTGAGGTCTGAGGTCCTAAGCATGAAAGCTACACCACATTTTTCGGTTCTTTTACAAGAGTCGGTTGACGCACTAGTGACGAATCCAAACGGCATCTATGTTGATGGAACCTTTGGTCGCGGCGGGCATAGCCGTGCAATTTTAAATCAGCTTGGCAGCGAAGGGCGTCTTATCGCCTTCGATAAAGATCCTGATGCTGTCACCGTCGGGGAAGCGTTAGCGCAAGAAGATGAGCGGTTCACCATTGTCCATGATTCTTTTGCCCAGTTAGAGCAGTTAAAGGAATTGCTTCCAGAGCTTTCTGGCTCACGTATTGACGGTGTTCTGTTAGATCTTGGTGTGTCCTCTCCTCAGCTGGATGTTGCCGAGCGGGGCTTTAGTTTTATGCAGAATGGCCCTCTCGATATGCGCATGGATAATAGCAAAGGCCAGACCGCTGCCGAATGGATCAATACAGCAGAGGAAGGTGAGATTATATTTGTGCTGCGTGAATATGGCGAAGAGCGGTTTGCTCGCCGTATGGCGAGGGCCGTTTTGGCCGAACGTGAAAAGACACCGTTTGAAACAACGGCACATTTTGCCAAAGTTATTACTGAAGCAAATCCCCGCTGGGAAAAAGGTAAAAATCCTGCGACGCGAGCCTTCCAAGCGGTACGTATTTACATTAACCGAGAGCTAGCTGATTTAGAGCTTGCCTTAACGGGCGGTCTAACACTCCTCGACAGCGGTGGGCGTTTTGTTGTGATTAGTTTTCACTCGCTAGAAGATCGAATGGTAAAGCGTTTTTTTCGTGAGCAGTCGCGAGGCAAGCAGTTTCCAGCGGGTTTACCCATTACCGAAGATATGTTGAATAAAACCGCTAAAACGATTGGCAAAGCGATTAAAGCCGGTGACGGAGAGCTGGACCAAAATATTCGATCGCGTAGTGCCGTATTGCGAATAGCAGAAAAACTATAGTTGATTGGCGTGCATGGAGCACTGCGGAGAATAAACAATGAAAGCCGTAATAATTGCCGTGCTTTGGTTGTCGTGTGTAAGTTCTGCTATGGGGGTTGTGTATGTTAGTTATGAGTCCCGTCAAGCAACACAAAAATTAGAAGTACTAAGGCGAGAGTCTGGTCGCATGCAGGTGGCATCAGGCCAGTTTTTGCTAGAAAAAAGTACGTGGGCGGCATATTCCCGAGTGGAAAAAATAGCGGTAAATGAATTGAATATGGTTGTCCCAGATTCAGACAAAACGGTACTGGTATATAAAAAATGAAGAAAGCGGTGCAAATGTCTTTTTGGCGATTTTGGGTGCTAGGTGGAATGCTTATCATTTTACCCTGCGCCCTTGCTTGGCATTTGGCTAACTTGCAAGTGGTTCCTTCGGCCGATAAAGGTTTTGAGTTTTTGCAAAGCGAAGGTGAAGCACGAACATTACGTAGCGAAATGTTGAGTGCTTATCGAGGCGTTATTACCGATCGAAATGGAGAGTTACTGGCGGTTAGTACGCCGGTGACATCAATATATGCCAACCCAGAATTGTTAGATGAAAATGAATTTGTTGCTTTAGCGTCAGCGCTTGATATTCCCGTGAGTCAATTGCGCGATCGTGTTGAGGTTTACGAAAATAAACAGTTCATGTATTTGGCTCGGCATTTACCGCCACAACAGGCGGATAAAATTCTTGAACAGAAATTTTCAGGCGTCGCAGCCGAGACAGAATATAGGCGTTATTACCCCGCCGGAGAGGTCGCGGCCCATGTTGTGGGTTTTACTGACCTTGATGATCATGGTCAGGAGGGTATTGAACTTGCTTTTGATGAGCACCTTGCGGGTGCGATGGGCTATAAGCGTGTACTTAAAGATTTAAAAGGTAATATTGTTAAAGAAAAGGGCGTGCTAAAAGCGCCGGTTGCCGGTAAAGAATTACGATTAAGTTTAGATTTAAGGCTTCAGTACCTCGCTTATAAAGAATTAAAAGCAGCAGTGAATAAGCAAAAAGCCAAATCGGGCTCTGTGGTTTTACTGGATGTTAGATCGGGCGAAATATTGGCAATGGTTAATCAGCCATCGTACAACCCCAATGACAGAAGCCATTTGCGTTCTGAGCAAATACGTAATCGTGCAATAACCGACGTATTTGAACCTGGCTCTACCGTAAAGCCTCTGACCGTAATGGCAGCGCTAGAGACAGGGCGGTACACGCCGGAACATGTTATCGACACTAGCCCTGGTTATGTAATGGTGGGTAAGAAAGCCTTGCTAGACCCGAAAGATTACGGCCGTTTATCGATAACTAAAATTATTACCAAATCGAGCCAAGTAGGTATTACTAAGTTGGCGTTAGACATAGAGCCGCGAGATATACGCGAATTATTTTTTCGTGCGGGAATGGGGCAAAGTACCGGCATGGGGTTTCCTGGTGAAAGTGTGGGCGTGCTACCCACTCGAGACCGTTGGCTACCTATCGAAACCGCGACATTGGCTTTTGGCTATGGTCTAAATGTAAACGCCGTTCAGTTAGCGCAAGCGTATGCAATGATTGCCGATAAAGGGAATTTTAAGCACGCAAGCTTGTTACGCAGTGACGATCAACACGTTGAAAGTCAGGTTGTTTCTAAGTCTGTAGCGCAAAGCGTTATTGAAATGTTGAAAACGGTTCCGCGTGCAGGTGGCACTGCCACGCGCGCGCAGATAGACGCTTACCCCGTAGCCGGTAAAACAGGAACCTCTCATAAAATTGGTGTAGATGGTTATGCAGAAGACCGGCATTTCGCGCTATTTGCAGGTTTCTCGCCCGCGGACAACCCCGAAGTCGTCGCGGTAATTGTTATTAATGAACCCACAGACGGAAAGTATTTTGGTGGTGAAGCTGCAGCCCCTGTATTTGCGAGCATTGTTGAGGGGGCATTGAAAATACTGCGTGTTCCTCCACAGGCTGACGCTGCATATGTGGTGGGGCTGTAATGAGAGGCTCGATAGAGGCGCAAGTAGCATCACGACCACGTTGCACATTTAATGCATTGGCCAGGGCTGCTGGGTGTGAATTATTACCATCCGATCCTCGTGTCGATAATATTACGTTAGATAGCCGAGATGTTTCATTAAACGCGTTGTTTATTGCCGTCTCTGGAGAAAACGTTGATGGTCGAGATTTTATTGATCAAGCCATTGCGGCGGGTGCATCGGTTGTGGTTGCGGAGGCTGATGGCACTAAAGAAGGTGGCCTGCAGTACTCAGAAGGGGTGCCCATACTTTCGGTGACAGAACTTAACCAAAAAGTTGGGCTCATAGCGGCGCAATTTTTTAACCATCCTTCCAATCGTATGGCGGTTATAGGGGTGACGGGAACTAATGGAAAAACTACGTGTGCCCAGCTGATTCAGCAAATGTTTCAGTTGTTGGGGGAAAAGGCGGCGACGATCGGCACCATGGGCTATGGTGCCGATCTGTCCTCGTTAACCACTACCGGTTTAACAACTCCCGATGCAATTAGTTGCCAGAAAATATTATATGCATTGGCAGAACGTAACGTTAAATATACTTCCTTGGAAGTGTCGTCACATGCAATTGTGCAAAAGCGACACCTTGGTATTCAATTCCGATCGGCGGTTTTTACTAATTTAAGCCGAGATCATTTGGATTACCACGGTACGATGGAATCTTATGCAGCAGTTAAAGCCGAATTGTTTCAAAACCCACAATTGCGCTACGTTGTAGTTAATGCAGATGATGCGGTAGGCCACAATATTAGTACAGCGGCGGTTCCCTTAAGTGTGGAAAGTATTCGCTATAGGGTATGTACAACGAAAGGCGTTAAGCCCACATCTAGCGTGAAAAATTTAGTGATAGCGTATGACCTAACTTTTTCAGCGGAGGGTATACAGGGGCAAGTAATAACGCCGTGGGGCGATGGTGAGTTTAGAAGCACTTTAATTGGCCTGTTTAATGTGTATAACCTGCTTGCCAGTATTAGTGTCGCCTGTTGCGAAGGTTATCCACTAGAAAAAGTGTTAGCGGCAACCGAGAAGCTAGCCCCCATTGTTGGCCGCATGCAAAAAGTCGAACATGGCTATTCGACTATAGCGGTCTTAATTGATTATGCGCATACGCCCGATGCATTGGAGCAGGCGTTAATGTCTGCACGCGAACATACCAGTAAAGCGTTATGGGTTGTGTTTGGGTGTGGCGGCAATCGAGACAGAGGTAAACGCGCGAGCATGGGGCGTGCAGCTATATCAATGGCGGATCATATAATTGTTACGTCCGATAATCCCCGTAACGAAAATCCAATGGATATTATTGGTGATATCGTCGCGGATGTTGCTACTGCAGACAATATGTATATAGAAGTTGACCGTGAAAAAGCTATCGGCTTGGCCGTGAGCAATGCCAAAGATGGCGACCTTATTCTTATTGCCGGGAAAGGGCACGAAACGTATCAAATACTGAAGGGCGAGACGGTGTCATTCAGTGATTATGATACTGCGGTGACAGCATTGGATAATCGGATGCACGGTCATGCGGGAGTTAAGCGATGATGTTGAGTTTATTAACGGCAGCGTGTGAAGGCAAACTTCACGGCAATGATGTTGAATATGAACGAGTGAGCACTGATACGCGCAATATTCTCACTGGCGATCTATTTATAGCCCTGCGTGGCGACCGTTTCGACGGACATCAATTTGCACTTGATGCCGAAAGAGCTGGTGCTGTGGCACTTGTTGTGGATGCCGTGCAAGAGAGTGTTTGCATCCCACAACTGGTGGTTGAGAATACTAACCACGCACTCGGGTTTGCAGGGCGTTTAAATAGAGACTCCAGTAAAGCTAAAGTGATTGCTATTACCGGTAGTAGCGGTAAAACAACGGTAAAAGGAATGTTGCACGCTATTTTGGCTAATGAGGGTGAGGTGCTGGCAACACAAGGTAATTTTAATAATCATATTGGTGTTCCGCTTACGCTTTTACAGTTGAAACCTGCGCATGAGTTTGCCGTTATAGAAGCCGGTACAAGTGGGAAAGGTGAAATTGGATATTTGGCAGGCTTGATTCGGCCCTGTATTGCATTAGTGAATAATGTTATGTCAGCTCATTTGGAGGGCTTCGGTACAGTAGAAGCGATTGGGCAGGAAAAGTCTAATATCTTCAGTGAGGACACTCTAAAAATTGGCGTTGTTAATTTGAAGTCTCAACAACTCAATACTGCTCTTAATCAATTAACACAAGTTGAACGTATTGGGTTTGCGCTAGTTGAAAGCGATACCGCGATGGAAAACCTACGGGAAGACTATAAAGATAAAATAGATCAGTTTGTATTTGGAAAAATAAAGCATTCATCTAACGATAAAAAGAATGAGTTTACGCTGTACGCAGAAAATTCAATGAGTGTTATTACTATCGCAGTTCCTGGGCGGCACAATATTGAAAATGCACTTGCGGCCGCGAGTTGTGCGTTAGCGGCCGGCGCGACGCGTGAATCGATTACGGCGGGTTTGGGTGCTTTTAGTGGCGTGCCTGGACGAATGCAAGTGGTGGAGAGTGATCGATGCGCGATGCTCGTTGATGACACCTATAATGCAAATCCCGGTTCAATGCGGGCCGCAATAGATTTTCTGGCGAACAAAAAAAATAGTGTGCTTATTGTAGGTGATATGGCCGAAGTTGGTGAAACGGCCGAAAATATTCATGCCGAACTCGGTAAGTATGCAAAGGACAATGGGGTTTCACGTGTGTATGCCGTGGGTCCTTTGAGCGCAAAACTGGTCGAAAAGTTTGGTGATAAGGGGCAATGGTTTGAAAGCCAAGCTTTGTTAAAGGCTCATTTAGAGTCGGATGTGTTAGACCACTGCGCGATTTTGGTAAAAGGATCCAGACGTTCGAAAATGGAAAATATTATTCAACAGCTGAAACGAATTGAGGAGAAAGGCTGATGTTGTTTTGGCTGGCCGATGTACTACAGGAATTTATTAGTGGTTTTGGAATGTTTCGCTACCTAACGTTGCGCGGAATACTGGGTGTAATGACGGCATTGGGAATATCGATGCTTATGGGGCCTTGGGTCATTAAAAAATTAAATCACTTACAGATAGGGCAAGCGATTCGAGATGATGGCCCGCAAAGCCATTTGAGTAAATCAGGTACGCCGACAATGGGCGGTACTCTCATTATCTTCGCGATTGTGATATCGACACTCTTATGGGCAGACTTGTCAAACCGGTATGTATTAGTTGTTCTGTTTGTCACCATAGCGTACGGCTTAATTGGTTGGGTGGACGATTATAGGAAAGTGGTTGAGAAAAATTCCAAAGGATTGCCCGCAAAATGGAAATATTTTTGGCAATCGATAGCAGGGTTTGGCGTGGCTGTAGCGCTTTTTTCGAGTGCACAGTCGCCGGTAGAAACAACTTTGTATATTCCGTTTTTTAAGAATTTTGCGTGGGAGATGGGTGGTTTTTTCATTATCCTTACGTATTTTATGATTGTTGGCTTTAGTAATGCCGTTAATCTTACCGATGGTCTAGATGGCCTAGCCATTATGCCAACAGTAATGGTTGGTTCGGCGCTAGGTATTATCGCCTACTTAAGTGGGCATGCGAATTTTTCAGGTTATCTGCATATACCTTATATACCGGGCGCCGGAGAGCTGGTTATTTATTGTGGTGCGCTAGCTGGAGCCGGATTAGGTTTTTTGTGGTTTAACACTTATCCGGCTCAAGTTTTTATGGGGGATGTGGGTGCTTTGGCTTTGGGTGCTGCGCTGGGTGTGATTGCCGTTATTGTTCGCCATGAAATTGTATTTTTTATTATGTCAGGCATATTTGTTATGGAGACTGTCTCCGTAATATTGCAAGTGGCTTCATTTAAACTAACGGGCCGACGCATATTTAGAATGGCGCCGTTGCATCATCATTTTGAATTAAAGGGCTGGCCTGAGCCAAGAGTCATCGTCAGGTTCTGGATTATTACTGTAATGCTCGTTTTGTTCGGGCTTGCAACACTCAAAATACGGTAGCTTTAGGAAAGTATGAGCACATTAATCGCGTCCGATAAAATGGTAGTTATTCTCGGTTTAGGAAAGACCGGGCTTTCGGTTGCGCGATTTTTAACTAAACAGAATAGAACCTTTGTGGTTGTTGATACGCGAGACAATCCGCCGGGTTTAGCTGAGCTTAAAACCATTAATGCCAATGTGACGATACTGGCAGGTACAATAAGCGAGCACGTTGAAACAATAATGTGCGGCGCCGAGGAGATTATAATCAGCCCAGGCATTTCGCGGGATATTCCCGTGATAAAGGCGGCGATCAAAATGGGGATATCGGTTGTTGGCGACGTTGAGCTGTTTTTGAGAGAGGCAAAGGCTCCAGTCGTTGGTATTACCGGTTCTAACGGTAAAACAACGGTTACAACGCTAGTAGGGCTTGCCGCTGAAAAAGCGGGGTTACACGTTAAAGTTGCAGGTAATATCGGAATCCCAGCATTGGATGTCTTGCATGACAGTGTTGAACTCTATGTGTTGGAACTCTCTAGTTTTCAGTTAGAAAGCATTCCTCGCGCAAAATTGAGCGTAGCGTGCAATTTAAATGTTAGCGCAGATCATATGGATCGCTACAGTTCGCTGGCTGTTTATTGTATGGCAAAGCAGCGAATTTTTTGGGGCGCAGAGCGTGTTGTATACAATCTGGATGATAAATTAACGCAACCACCGGCAATCAGTGGGGTTCATCGTTTTGGGTTTGGGTTAGGGGTTTCCTCCGAACAAGGCGATAGTAAATACCTTTACGATGGCGAAAGTGCAGCGCTAAAAAATGATAATGATACGCTTTTGTTGGCAAATGAATTAAAGATGTTTGGTCGTCATAATATTGCAAATGCGCTCGCTGTAATGGGTATTTGCGATGCTGCTCGTATTGATAGAGCAGCTGTTCTTAATGTTCTTCGAACGTTTAAAGGCCTGCCCCATCGTTGTGAATGGGCGGGAGAGAAAAAAACGATAACATTTATCAATGATTCTAAGGCAACCAATGTAGGTGCGACTATAGCGGCGATAGAAGGGCTCTACGCTGATTTTTCAGCCATTACACTTATCGCGGGTGGCGATGGTAAAGATGCCGATTTTAGTGCCCTTGGTAACGTTATTGAGGGCCGAATTCGTGTCTTAGTATTGGTTGGCGTGGATGCCGGTAAAATTGCTGCGCAGGTTAATAAAAAGGTTACAACTTTTTACGCTGAAAGCCTGCCCGAGGCCGTTCAAATGGCATACCAAAAAAGTGAACCCAATAGCGCTGTTCTTCTGTCGCCGGCCTGCGCAAGTTTCGATATGTTTAGCGGGTTCGAGGCGCGGGGAGAATGCTTTATAGCGAGTGTTGAGGCATTGGTAGCATGAAATTAGCGAATGTTTCGCTTTCGCAACAGGTATCCGCGTTAGCGTTAGATCGAGGATTAGTGTTGGTTGTGGCAACTCTGATTAGTATCGGTTTAATTATGGTTGCCTCAAGCTCATTAGATTTCGCGGCAGCACAATACGGCGATGCTTGGTTTTTTGTGAAAAAACAACTGACGTTTTTATGTATAGGTATCGCGGCAGGTATTATTGTTGCTGCTATTCCAATGACAATTTGGCAGCGGTACTCGGGTATTTTATTGTTGATGGCGATTTTTTTTCTGGTAGTAGTACTGTTACCGGGTGTTGGTAAAGTTGTTAATGGTAGTCGTCGCTGGTTAAGTATTGGACCTGTGTCTATGCAAGCATCCGAACTTTCAAAATTTTGCTTGATTGTATATTTCGCGAGTTATCTCGCGCGAAAGAATCACGAAATACGCTACGAGTGGGCCGGTTTTTTTAAGATGATCGGCATTATTGGTTTTGTGGTGTTTTTGTTATTGCTAGAACCGGATTTTGGAAGCTCGGTTGTTATTTGCTTGACGTTGGGCGCTATGATGTTTGTTGCGGGTGTGCCATTACTACGTTTTGGGTTGTTAGCACTCACGGGTGTGGTGTTTTTAGCGAGTATGGCCCGCTTGTCTCCGTATCGATGGGAGCGTCTTATAACGTTTATGGATCCGTGGGAACGACAATTTGATAGTGGTTATCAGCTGGTGCAGTCCCTTATTGCGTTTGGCCGAGGTGAGTGGCTTGGGACCGGCTTGGGCAACAGCATGCAAAAATTGTTTTTCTTACCGGAGGCGCATACCGATTTTATTTTTTCAATTTATTCGGAAGAATTTGGGTTAATTGGTGCGTTAGTGTTAATAGGCCTATTTAGTTATTTTGTGTGGAAAATGCTATGTCTTTCAAGGGTGGCGTTCTATCGACAAAAATTATTTGGTTGCTATTTAGTGTTTGGAATTGCCGTTATGGTCGCGGTACAAGCGTTTATTAATATGGGGGTTGCTTCTGGTTTATTGCCCACCAAAGGGTTGACTCTTCCCTTTGTGAGTTATGGCGGTAGTAGCTTATTAGTTACCTGCACATTGGTTGCATTGGTTTTTAGAGTGGCTTGGGAGGAGCGTTTCGGTGCTGAATAACCCAAAACGTATTCTTATCAGCGCGGGAGGAACCGGCGGGCATGTTTTCCCTGGCTTGGCTCTAGCGGCAGCGTTGGCTGCGCGAGGGTATGATATTCATTGGATGGGAACGGCGACCGGCATCGAATCACGTTTGGTTATAGAAGCAGGCATTCCGCTTCACTTAGTATCGGTTCAAGGTGTTCGGGGTAAGGGAGTTGTTGCGTTACTGACGTCGCCTTTTAATATTGTTCGCGCAATAGTACAGGCTGTAAAAATAGTAATTAAGGTTCGCCCTGGGTTGGTTGTGGGATTGGGTGGGTTCGTTGCAGCGCCTGCGGGATTTGCAGCAAAACTAACACGTATACCGCTAGTCATTCACGAGCAAAACGCTGTGGCCGGCACAACGAATAGGCTTTTGGCTGCATTCGCGAACGCTGTTCTCACCGCGTTCCCAAATGTGTTAGAGAAAGGCTTGTGTATTGGAAACCCAGTACGAAAAGAATTTTTCGAGCCGCGTAGTGCTCGTAACGTTTTCGATGGGAGCGCGGAGCAAGCATTAAAGGTTGTGGTAGTAGGAGGCAGTCGAGGTGCGAAAGCGGTTAATCATCTAGTCGCTGACTCGATTGGCATTATGGGCGAAACTCGTGAAAAGATGGCGGTCTATCACCAAACGGGAGAAAAACTTTTTGATGAAGCGATGGCGCATTATCGGCAAGTTGGTTTGAGCGTGCGGGAGGCCGGGGAAGGTTACCCTAGTAAAGGCCACATTATAGTAGCACCATTTATTCGGGATATGGCTGAGTGCTTAGCGTGGGCAGATGTTGTAATTTGTCGTGCCGGCGCTTTGACGATATCGGAACTGGCTGCCAGTGGGGTTGGTTCCGTACTAGTGCCTTTTCCGTTTGCCATTGATGATCATCAAACGGTAAACGGACAGTATTTAGTTGCGGAGCAAGCGGCTGTAATATTTCAGCAGCAAGAATTGACGCCGGCTAAATTAACACAGTTGTTAAATGAGTTTATCGATAACCCCCGTACATTAGTGGATATGGGGCGTCGAGCTCGCGCGAGTGCCAAGCCTCACGCAGTCACTGAGTTCGCTGATTGTTGTGAAACGTTATTTAGAGAGACGTAAATTGTTAAAATTTTGGATTCGATTATGAATGCTAGTGATATTCAGCAAGTACCAGAGATGAGACGAATAAGGCGAATACATTTCGTGGGAATTGGCGGTGCCGGCATGAGCGGAATTGCTGAAGTGCTCCTCAATCAGGGGTATGACATATCGGGGTCAGATTTAAAGGAATCCGATGTTACGCGTCGGCTTTCCGGTATGGGTATAGACATTTTTATTGGCCATCACGGGGCCAATGTACAAGGTGCAGATGTGGTGGTGAATTCCAGCGCTGTAACCGAAGGAAATGCAGAATTAAGTGAGGCCCGTGAAAAACGGATTCCTATAGTACGTCGTGCAGAAATGCTAGGTGAATTAATGCGCTATCGACATGGTATTGCGGTAGCGGGTACTCATGGAAAAACAACAACTACTAGCCTAATTGCGAGTATTTTTGCGGCTGCAGATAAAGATCCAACCTTTGTTATTGGAGGCTTATTAAATAGTGCTGGTAGTAACGCGGGCTTGGGTGAAAGTCGTTATTTGGTTGCGGAAGCTGATGAAAGTGATGCGTCTTTTTTACATCTTCAGCCCATGGTTGCGGTTGTGACTAATATTGATGCAGACCATATGGATACGTACGGAGGAGATTTCTCAAACGTTAAGAAAGCGTTTATCGAATTTCTCCACAACCTACCGTTTTATGGCGTGGCAGTAATGTGTGGTGACGATCCTGTTGTGAATGAGATCATACCTAGTGTATCCCGTTCTGTACTGACTTATGGATTTTCAAATGAGTGTGATTATGTGATTTCTAACCTGAAGCAAACAGAAGGCATGCAGCGTTTTTCGATAGCACGCCCGGGTAAAGACTCGCTACTTGAACTTTCTTTGACTATGCCCGGTAGCCATAATGTTTTAAATGCGGCCGCGGCCGTGGCCGTTGCAACTGATGAAGGCATTGAGGACGAGGCGATACAAGCTGGTTTGTCGAAATTTTCGGGGGTAGGTCGACGCTTTGAAATCTATGGTGAATTTTCGGTGGGCAGTGAGGGTAGCGCCATGCTTGTGGATGACTACGGTCATCATCCCAGAGAAGTTGCTGCAACAATTAAAGCGATTCGTGATGGTTGGCCCGAACGCCGTTTACTGATGATTTATCAACCGCATCGGTATTCGCGCACGCGTGATCTGTATGAAGACTTTGTCGATGTATTGTCCAGCGTGGATCAATTGGTTTTGCTCGAAGTCTATGCTGCGGGTGAGGACCCTATTGCGGGTGCGGACGGTCGCCATCTGAGCCGGAGTATTAGAAATCGTGCGGCGGTGGACCCCATATTTGTTGAAGGTATAGAGGGTGTACCTGCTGTAATTAAAGATATCGTTCTACCTGGCGACGTTGTGATCACACAAGGTGCCGGTAACGTGGGTTTATTAGCGGCTGAACTAGCAAAACGTAAATTTATTTAAGATTATGACTGAAAAATATCGTGTAAATTACAAACAATATTTGAAGGCCGAAAACGCTTTTGGGAAGGTGGCTGTTCTTTATGGCGGCACTTCGGCTGAGCGCGAGATATCACTTAAAAGCGGAGCTGCTGTTGAGCGAGGCCTGAGGGCGATGGGAATAGCCGCCACGGCCTATGATATACGTGAAAATGCGATAGAGCAGATTCTCTCGCTTGAATTCGATCGCGCGTTTATAGCGCTGCACGGCGCTGGCGGCGAAGACGGTAAAATCCAAGCCGTACTTGATTTAATGGGTAAGCCGTATACGGGCAGCCGTCATACCGCTTCAGCAATAGCAATGGACAAATTAAAAACCAAGCAAATTTGGTTGTCTGAAGGTTTGTCAACACCACGCTATCACGTGGTAAAAAATGATTCTGATATGCAAGCGATAATCACGAGCCTCGGTGGCACTGTGTTTGTAAAGCCCGTACGCGAAGGGTCTAGTATTGGTATGTGTACCGCTGATTCCGCCAGCGCCCTAGTTAAGGCTTTTGAGTACGCCAATGGATTCGATCACTTAGTTTTGGCCGAGCAAAAAATTACAGGTGCAGAGTTTTCGGTTGCAATTTTAAATGGGCAAGCACTCGAGCCGGTTGAGTTGGAAACTGATAATGATTTTTATGATTACGACGCAAAATACCAGTCGAACAATACGCGTTATAAATGCCCGTCTAGCTTAAGTGTAGAGCAACTCGCCGAGATAAAAGCGTTGGCGGTTCGGGCCTTTGACTCGATTGGTTGTGAGGGGTGGGGTCGTGTGGATGTAATGCAAGATGAGTGTGGAGCGTTTTATCTCTTAGAGGTGAACACTGTTCCCGGCATGACCGATCATAGTTTGGTGCCAATGGCAGCCAAGGCCGAAGGAATAGATTTTAGCCGTTTGGTAACGGAAATATTGACGCTAACGCTGGATTAGCGACGAGACAATAATGGTAACGGTATTTTGGGCGGTGTATGTCTTTAGATCGAAAGCGAGGAGTAAAGCGTGAGCGTACGCTTAAGCCACGTCGCGCAGCAAGCGATTCGGTCAAAGGTGCTGTAAAAAAGTCAAAGGGTGATAGCAGTAGTGGCGCTATTTATCCGCGTAGCATGCGTTTTTTGAGGTTTTGTTTTTTTATAGGGTTCAGTGGTTTTGTATTCTATTTTGTGAATTGGAAAGAGCTGTATAGCAAGTTTCAATCCTTGGTTAACAAGCCCGTTGCGAATATTGTCGTCAAGGGAGAATTTACGTACTTATCCCAGAAGAATATTCAAAAGATGGTAATGGACCAAATTAGCAGTAACTTCGTTGATGTTAATTTGGTTGATTTACAGTTGCGATTACAGATAGAGCCTTGGGTTAAATCGGCGAGTGTTCAGCGCAGTTGGCCAGATGGTTTGTTGATTGAAGTGAATGAAGAAAAACCGATAGCCCGTTGGGCTGATGATGCGTTTATTAGCAACGAGGGTGCAGTAATAGTTATTGACGAGAATGTTTCGTTGAGCCATTTGCCTCGTTTAGCTGGGCCTTTAAACGAGAGTTTGGCCATTACGCGCACTTATTTGGAAATGACTGAACTGTTTGCAAGTCGAAAATTGGTGCTTACGGGCGTGAATGTAGATGAAACAATGGCTTGGTCTATTAGTTTGAAAAACGGAATTGAAATAGTATTTGGCCAATATGATGTGTTGACCAAGTTACGCAATTTCTTATTGGTATACGATACAAATTTGCAGCCCGACATAGGTCGCGTAAAACGGGTCGATATGCGTTACGAAAGCGGCATGGCAGTGGCCTGGCGACTAGACTAAAAAAGTCCCGATAGGCATATTCGAGCAGCAGACGGTGAACAAATTAAAATAAACGGCGGGTAATTAAATGGCACATTCGAGCGGGGGACGCATGATTGTTGGCCTGGATATAGGGACATCCAAGGTAGTTGCGATTGTAGGGGAAATATCAGCCGAAACAGAACTATCGGTTGTAGGAATTGGTTCGCATAAATCTGTCGGTATGAAAAAAGGCGTGGTCGTCAATATTGAATCGACGGTGCAATCTATTCAGCGCGCGATTGAAGAAGCTGAGTTAATGGCTGGGTGTGAAATTCACTCTGTCTACGTTGGTATTGCGGGTAGCCATATTCGTAGCCTTAACTCTCACGGCATTGTTGCGATCAAAGATCGGGAAGTGTTCGCACAAGATCTTGATCGAGTCATCGACGCAGCCCAAGCGGTTGCTATACCTGCGGACCAGAAAATTTTACATATATTGCCGCAGGAATATTTAATTGATGAGCAAGAAGGTGTTAAAGAGCCGCTAGGAATGTCGGGTGTTCGCTTGGAAGCGAAGGTTCATCTAGTGACCTGTGCCGTAAATGCGGCTCAGAATATTGAAAAATGTATTCGCCGTTGTGGCTTAGAAGTTGAAGACGTCATCCTAGAGCAGTTAGCATCAGCTTATTCCGTACTAACAGAAGATGAAAAAGAATTGGGAGTGTGCTTGGTCGATATTGGAGGCGGTACTACGGATATCGCAATCTTTACCGAAGGCGCTATTCGCCATACGGGTGTAATCCCTATAGCGGGAGACCAAGTGACGAATGATATTGCAATGGCATTGCGAACACCCACGCAATACGCAGAAGAAATTAAGATAAAGTATGCTTGTGCACTTGCAAAATTAACTGGAGCCGAAGAAACAATAAAAGTACCTAGTGTTGGCGATAGGCCTGCACGAAACTTGTCCAGGCAAGCCCTCGCTGAAGTGGTAGAGCCGCGTTATGACGAACTGTTTACGCTCGTGCAGTCAGAGTTGCGTCGCAGTGGGTTTGAGCATTTAGTTGCAGCAGGTATTGTTTTAACGGGTGGCACCTCAAAAATGGAAGGTGTTATTGAGTTAGCAGAAGAAATATTTCATATGCCCGTACGGTTAGGGGCACCCACTAATATTAGTGGGCTGAAAGATATTGTTGATAATCCTATTTACTCGACCGGCGTAGGTTTGCTCATTTACGGTATGCATCAAAATGGCGAGAGTGTATACGGTGCCGAGCAGGGTGAAAGTTTTATTAGTCGGTTGAAATCTTGGTTTCAACGAAACTTGTAATTTAGAAATTTGATGCAGCGAAATTGACGTTGCATTAATGGTAGTCAAAATCAAGGGGATAAAGAGGGGAACTCTTATGTTTGAATTAGTTGATAGTATTCCGCAGAACGCGGTTATCAAAGTTGTAGGTGTTGGCGGCGGCGGCGGTAACGCTGTAAAGCATATGATTACAAACGCTGTAGATGGCGTTGAATTTATATGTGCAAACACTGACGCTCAAGCTTTGAAAGATGTTGATGCAAGAACGGTTTTACAGCTTGGCCATTGCATTACCAAGGGCCTTGGCGCAGGCGCAAATCCACAGATCGGCCGCGAGGCCGCGCTTGAAGATCGTGAACGTATTATCGAGGTGCTGGAAGGCGCTGACATGGTGTTCATTACGGCCGGTATGGGCGGTGGTACTGGTACGGGTGGTGCTCCCGTTGTCGCGGAAATTGCTAAAGAACTCGGTATTCTAACGGTTGCGGTTGTAACCAAGCCGTTTCCGTTTGAAGGGCGCAAGCGCATGGCGATCGCAGATGAGGGTATTAAGCAATTACAAGATCGCGTTGACTCACTGATCACGATACCTAACGAAAAGCTTTTGGCTGTATTGGGTAAAGCTACGACACTTCTTGATGCGTTTAAAGCTGCGAATGATGTGTTGTTAGGCGCAGTGCAAGGCATAGCAGATTTGATTATTCGGCCTGGTATGATCAACGTGGATTTTGCCGATGTTCGCACGGTAATGTCTGAAATGGGTATGGCAATGATGGGAAGTGGCAGCTCGACCGGTGAAAACCGTGCGCGAGAAGCCGCAGAAGCCGCAGTGCGCAGTCCACTATTGGAAGATGTTAATTTGCAGGGTGCGCGGGGAATTCTAGTTAATATTACAGCGGGTATGGATCTTTCCTTGGGCGAATTCACAGAGGTGGGTGATACGATTGAAGAATTTGCGTCCGGCGATGCAACGGTTGTAGTGGGTACTGTAATTGACCCAGATATGTCGAACGAGTTGCGCGTAACGGTTGTTGCAACCGGGTTAGGCGCAGGTGAGCGAGTTCAACAAGCACCACCTACAAAAGTGGTAATTGATAACACGCGCACAGCTGACGGCCGTCCGAATTATAGTGAATTGGATCGTCCTACTATTATTCGAAATACACAGCAGACCAAGGTAGCGCCGGAAGTGGAACCACAGGAAAAAGATTTGGAATATCTCGATATTCCAGCATTTCTTCGTCGCCAAGCTGACTAATTTTTCGTTTTATGCGAGAGAGTATGGCTCAGCTGAATGTGATGTAATAAATGTGATGTGTGGCGGTGAGTTCCCCGCTCTTCTTCGGCGATGCCGGAGAACACATGGATGTGGCTGCCTCAACAGGCTCAAACTTGCAGCAGCCATGGGGTTCCCCCATGGCTGCGCACTATAGGACGTTATCTGACGTGCGCTCTATGTTTGAAGTAGTTTGAAGGTGTGAAGTCGATTGAAGATATAATGACGCGCCTAATTTATCTTAATTTGGCGCGTTAGCGCTCAAAATTTGACGTAATACGACGTTTGATCTAGCAAAAGTGGTAACCTCAACATCGTTCAGGAGAGAGGTTCACGCTGAACCGAATGGGCTCTCAATAGTCTGAAATAGAGTCTTTTTATATCGCTCGAGCTTGGATCGGTATTATCGAGATTACCCCTGAACAAAAGTATGAATAGTAGCGGTCAATATTGGTTAAATAATGGTCAGATAGGTTGGTTTGGCGTATGCGTTCTGTTATTATGCGCGCCGCTTTCCAGCCTACCTTTGAGACACGATTGAATGATAAAGCAACGAACACTGAAAAATGAAATCAGAGCGACCGGTGTTGGTCTACACACAGGACAAAAGGTGTATTTAACCCTGCGTCCCGCACCGATTGATGCTGGTATCGTCTTTCGACGAGTGGATTTAAGTCCCGTTGTAGAGATTGAAGCTAAGGCTGAAAATGTAGGGGACACCACACTTTCTACTACGTTAGTAAATGGTGACGTTCGCGTCTCTACCGTTGAACATTTACTTTCTGCAATGGCCGGGCTCGGTATCGACAACGCCATTATTGAAGTGAGTGCTGACGAAGTACCTATTATGGACGGCAGTGCGGGCCCATTTGTATTTCTAATTCAGTCCGCGGGTATCCAAGAGCAGGCTGCCCCTAAGAAGTTTATACGTATTAAGAAAAAGGTAGTTGTGAGAGACGGCGATAAAGAAGCCGCTTTCCTACCTTTTAATGGTTTTAAGGTTACTTTTGCAATTGAATTTGATCACCCTGTGTTCAAAGGGCGTAAATTAGATGCTACCGTAGATTTTTCAAGCACATCGTTCGTTAAAGAAGTTTCACGTGCACGTACTTTCGGTTTTATGCATGAAATAGAATATTTACGCTCCAAAGGGCTCGCCAAAGGTGGAAGTGTCGATAACGCTATTGTGGTCGATAAGTATCGAATTTTAAACGATGATGGTTTGCGCTATGAAGATGAGTTTGTAAAGCATAAGGTTCTCGATGCTATCGGCGATCTTTATCTGCTGGGCACCAGCTTAATAGGCGAATTTAAAGCGTTTAAGTCCGGTCATGGTTTGAACAATAAGTCGCTTAGAGAGTTGATCAAACAGAAAGACGCGTGGGAAGTGGTGACCTTTGAAGATGATGAAGAAGCGCCTATATCCTATGTAAAGCCTTTGATGGCGGTTTCATAGCCTGCAGGCTGTTGGTCAAATTTACGAAATTAAGAATAAAAAAGACTATAATCCGTATCCAAAATGCATATGGAGTTGATGTTTCGTGGTTAGGTGTGCCATAGTTCGGTGCAATAGTTGACCGACTGCATCTGATGGACGAGTGGGCTTGCCAGTTTGCTCGCCGTGCACAACTATTAATATAAAGTGACGGAATCACATAGTATTCTCTGTCTCTGGTAATGCAATCTTCCAGAAACGAATACGTCAATCGTAACAACAGGCACCAGCGTGCAGATTAATCGATGAAAATAATCGTAGTGAGTAAGCGCCACGGTAGCACCCGCAGTTTTACGCTGGGTGGTTGGACGCGTGCGTTACTCTCTGCCTGTATGGTAGGTATTCCGGTCGGAGCTGCCACCTTGGCTGTTACGCACTTCGCTAATAATGATGCCAATGATGTTCTAACTCCAGATGCCACTCAAGCGTGGACGGAATCTTTGGCGTTGCAACAGCAGCAAGTTGAAGAAGCGCAGTATTTTACAGAGAAAAAACTTGCCGCTATAACCTTACGTGTTGCCGAACTTCAAGCTCGATTGGTGCGTTTAGACGCACTTGGCGAACGTTTGACGTCGATGGCAAAATTGGATAATGGTGAGTTTGACTTCAGCCGAGTGCCCGCGTTGGGTGGGCCAGAGCAGAATATAGACGGCGCTAATTACGCTGCACCCGAATTTAAATTGGTGTTAGAACAGCTCGGCGAACAAATCGACGACCGCCGACAGCAGCTCGATACATTAGAAGCCTTAATGGCTAAGCGTAAATTACAGAACGATGTATTTCTGGCTGGCCGCCCTATAAAAAAAGGGTGGATGTCTTCTCGGTATGGTCGCCGTAGCGATCCGTTTAACGGTCGGATAGCATGGCATGCTGGTGTTGATTTTGCCGGTAAAGAAGGTTCAGATATCGTTGCGGTTGCCGCTGGGGTTGTAACGTGGTCTGGTGAGCGTTACGGCTATGGTGAGATGGTTGAAGTTAACCACGGTAACGGCTTTAAGACACGGTATGCTCACTGTAAAGAGAATCTAGTGAACGTTGGCGACGTGGTCAAAAAAGGCCAAATCGTTGCGTTAATGGGCTCGAGCGGCCGCTCGACCGGCCCGCATGTCCACTTTGAAGTATACAAAAATGGTCGTACGGTCGACCCTGCCACCTATATTCATAGGGCTAGTAGATAGCACTCCCCCCTTAGCCAGCAATCATATCGTCACATTGCTAGGCCTCCATATTTGTCGTACCACACCAAAACTTTTACACACTGCCGAGCTTTTTTGCTCGCTCACTGGCTGGAAATCTTATGTTAGGTAAACTCTTTAGAGCCGTATTTGGTTCAAAAAATGATCGCGAGCTAAAGAAAATGGGCAAAGTTGTCCAACAAATAAACGCGTTAGAAACTCAGATAGAAGCGCTATCTGACGATGAGTTAAAAGGGAAAACAATTGAATATCGTGAGCGTTATGAGAAGGGTGAAACGCTAGAGCAGCTTCTGCCTGAGGCTTTTGCAACCGTTCGAGAGGCAAGTCGCAGAGCGATGGCTATGCGTCACTTCGATGTGCAGATGATAGGCGGTATGACCTTACATCAGGGTCGGATTTCAGAAATGAAAACAGGTGAAGGTAAAACGCTTGTTGCGACACTCGCGACTTATTTAAATGCAATTCCTGGGAAGGGTGTTCATATTGTAACAGTGAACGATTACCTGGCTACTCGAGATTCAAATTGGATGCGCCCTGTATACGAAGCATTAGGAATGACCGTTGGTTCCATTGTTTCAATGCAGGACCCGCAAGAAAAGTACAATGCGTACCGAGCTGACATCACATACGGTACGAATAACGAGTTTGGTTTCGATTACCTTCGAGATAATATGGCGTTGAGAAAAGAGGATCGCGTACAGCGGCCTTTGTTTTTTGCTGTTATCGATGAAGTGGATTCGATTTTGATCGATGAGGCAAGAACGCCGCTTATAATTTCGGGTGCTGCTGAAGATAGCTCCCTACTCTACAAGAAAATCAATGCGCTAATTCCTCAGTTAAAACTCCAGCCTGAATCTGACGAAGAAGAACCCACTGAAATCGGCCACTTTACTATTGATGAAAAAGTTCGTTCGATCGAGTTGACCGAGACTGGGCACCAGCTCGTGGAAGAGTTACTGATTGGTGCGGGCTTGCTCAAAAATGATGAAAGCTTGTATCAAGCTTCTAATCTAGGTTTGGTACACCACATCAATTCTGGCTTGCGTGCTCATCACCTCTATCAGCGAGATGTTGAATACATTGTGCAGGAAAACCAAGTGGTGCTTATTGATGAGCATACAGGCCGAACAATGCAAGGACGACGTTTGTCCGAGGGGCTGCACCAAGCAATTGAGGCGAAAGAAGGCGTTAATATTCAGGCTGAAAGCCAGACTATGGCATCGACTACCTTTCAGAATTATTTTAGATTATACCCAAAATTGTCTGGTATGACGGGCACAGCAGATACTGAAGCGTTTGAATTCCGACAGATATATGGCTTGGATGTGGTCGTCATTCCTACCAACAGACCTGTATCTCGCCAAGACTTGAATGACCTTATCTTTCTGAATGTAGAGGATAAGTACGAAGCTATCATTGAAGATGTTAAGGCTTTTCGCGAAAAAAAGGCGCCTGTATTGGTCGGTACCGCTTCGGTAGAAACATCCGAGGAAATGTCTAAACGATTAAATGCGGCGGGAATAAAACACGAAGTTCTTAATGCTAAACAACACGATCGTGAGGCCGATATTATTGCTGAGGCGGGGCGTCCTGGTGCGGTAACTATCGCTACGAATATGGCGGGTCGTGGTACCGATATTGTTTTGGGCGGTAAGTGGGAAGTTGAAGTTTCAAAACTTCAGAACCCAACAGAAACCGAAGTGGAGGCGATTAAAGCGGATTGGAAGGTTCGACACCAAATAGTGCTAGACGCTGGCGGGTTGCATATTATCGGCACTGAGCGGCATGAATCTAGACGTATCGATAACCAACTTCGGGGGCGCGCTGGCAGGCAGGGCGACCCTGGTCTTTCTCGATTTTATTTGTCGCTTGAAGATAATCTGATGCGAATCTTTGCGTCAGAACGCATGCGTTCTATTATGCAAACACTTGGCATGGAGAAGGGTGAGGCAATCGAGCACCGTATGGTGACTAATGCCATTGAGAAAGCACAACGAAAGGTAGAAGGCCGTAACTTTGATTACCGTAAGCAACTATTAGAATATGATGATGTTGCAAATGATCAGCGTCGCGTTATCTACACGCAGCGAAATGAGTTGTTAGACGCGGATGATATTGAAGAAGCTATTGCCGGTATACGCGACGACGTTGTGGCTGGGCAGCTAGCAGAGTTTGTTCCTCCTCAATCAGTAGAAGAACAATGGGATATCGCTGGCCTAGAAAAGCGTTTTCATGACGATTACGGTGTAGATCTTCCTATACAACAATGGTTGGACGAGGATGACAAGTTAAACGAAGAATCGCTAGGCGAAAAGTTATCTAATGCCATGAGCGAGTACTATCAGCAGGAAAAGGTAACTAAAATTGGCGATATTATTCGCACCCTTGAAAAACAATTGATGTTGCAAGTGCTCGATACCTTATGGAAAGAGCATTTACAAAATATGGATAATTTGCGGCAAGGCATTAATTTGAGGGCTTATGCGCAACGTAATCCTAAACAAGAATATAAGCGTGAATCGTTTGCACTATTTGAAAGCCTACTTGAAGCGCTAAAGTTTGATGTTACCCGTGTTTTGTTCCGAATTGAGCCAGTCACTGAAGAGCAGCTTGCGGAAATGGATCGTCGACGTCAAGCCGCCGCAGAAGCTCAGAAGATAAAATTACAGCACGAAGAGTTTTCGGCTTTAGAAACTGAAGCGCCAGGCGCAATGGATCAAGTGAAGCCGGAGCGGCCATATGTGCGCACAGGCAAAAAAATTGGGCGAAACGATAACTGCCCGTGTGGGTCGGGTAAAAAATATAAGGCATGTCACGGAAAGCTGGCTTAGTTAAGCATTTTTTTGAAAAGTAGCAAGTAAAAAAGCAGCGCTTTATCCGCTGCTTTTTTACTTATATTAGGTTAAGTAATTTTTATCTATCTCATTTTCGAGAGCGTATTCATTAAAGAGAGGGGAGGTGTATTCATGGCGGTAGGTAATGGGGTATGGCCGACTGTTTTTCCTGTTGCCGGTGTTCGCTTGGGTGTGGCCGCTGCCGGTGTGAAATACACAGATAGAAATGATGTGGTGCTATTAGAGATCGCTGAGGGTAGCGAGGTCGCTGGCGTGTTTACGCAGAATGCCTTTTGCGCTGCACCGGTAACTCTAGCCAAACAACACTTGGGCGAAAATACGCCACGATATTTTTTGATCAATTCGGGTAACGCGAATGCTTGTACAGGCGACGCCGGTTTTGACGCTGCACAAGAAACCATGTCCGCTGTAGCGCGTGTTGCAAAAGTTAGTATTAATCAGGTTCTGCCTTTTTCAACCGGTGTGATAGGGGAGCCGTTGCCAAGCAGCAAAATTGTAGCCGCTATTCCGCAGGCGTATGAACAGCTGGATGTGATGGGCTGGGAGCTGGCGGCAACTACTATTATGACAACAGATACACGCCCTAAAGCGAGTAGTGTTCGGATTAATATTGGTGGCGAAACTGTCTCTATCACTGGAATTTCGAAAGGCTCGGGAATGATTCGCCCCAATATGGCGACAATGTTAGCTTACATTGCAACGGATGCGGCAATCGATGCAGATACGCTTCGCGCTATTTCCCTTTCTGCTGCGAACAAATCATTTAATAGAATTACCATCGATGGTGATACGTCTACGAATGATGCCTGTATGTTAATCGCCACTGGGCAATCTTCTGCAAAGAAAATTGAGCGGCCGAGCGGTGAAGCCTTTGAAAAAATTCGAGATGCTATAATCGATGTTTACAAAAATCTCGCACAGCAAATCGTGCGAGACGGAGAAGGCGCAACAAAGTTTGTTACGGTAAATGTCTCGGGTGGAAAATCGAATTCAGAGTGTTTACAGGTGGCTTATGCTATTGCGCATTCGCCTTTGGTTAAAACAGCGCTATTCGCGTCGGACCCCAATTGGGGGCGTATTGTTGCGGCTATAGGTTACGCTGGTATCGACTCTCTTGATCCCTCACGCGTGTCAGTGAGTTTGGATGATGTTCAAATCGTCAAAAATGGTAGTCGCGCGGTAAGCTATTTAGAGGAATCTGGCCAAGCTATTTTTAATCAACCTGAGTTTTCGATAAACGTAGCGCTTGGACGTGGTGAAGCGTCAGAAACACTGTGGACGAGTGATTTGTCGCACGAGTACGTTACTATCAATGCTGAGTACCGCACCTAGATGAAGGTTCAGACGAAGCAGGTTAGGGTTGCTGTTGGCGTAGTGCTTAACGCAGCGAATGAGGTGTTAATTGCACAGCGACAGTCGGGCCAGCACTTGGCGGGGTTATGGGAATTTCCCGGAGGCAAGATAGAAATGGGTGAAAGTTGTGCGCAAGCGCTAGTGCGTGAACTCTGGGAAGAGGTGGGTATAAAGGTCGCTTCTTCCGATCCGTTTATGGTTGTTGCGCATCAGTACGAAACCAAAAGTGTTGAACTTGACGTTCACATGGTGAGGGTTTTTAGTGGTGAGGCGTTTGGACGGGAAGGGCAGTCTATTCGTTGGGAGGGCGTTAGCTGCCTTATAGAAGGACATTTTCCGGAGGCAAACCGCCCTATAATTGCGGCTCTAAAACAGTTCTGTATCTAGCGATACTATTTTGTCTATTCTTGCAGGTCGTTCGACCAGCTATCATCTTCTAGTTCATTCCCGTCTATACGATGGTTTTCACTGGCCCATTCACCAAAGTCAATGAGTTTGCAGCGTTCACTACAAAATGGCCGTTCAGGAAAATCGTTGGTCATTAGTACGGGCTTGCTGCATGTTGGGCACTTTACTGAAAGCGTTTTTAATGTCATATCAAGGATAGGTAATTTTGGTGCAGTTGATTTACTTGCTGCTGAGTGGATTCTAGAGAGCCGCTATTATCAATAATATCGTCTGCCTTTGCTAGTCGTTCAGCCCTATTAATTTGCGCCGTAATAATGGCTTTAATGTCATCGCTAGGTACTTCGTCCCGAGTGGAGGCACGTTCAACTTGTATATTTTCTGGGATATCAACGACGAGTATTCGATTAACCGATTTGTCTTGGCCGGTCTCTAGCAAAAGTGGCGATGAAAGAATGGCGTACGGGCTGGTGATGCTTTTTAATAACGTAGCAGTGGTGCGCCGTATCGCGGGGTGAGTGATATGTTCAAGCCATTGTTTTTCGTCTGGGTGAGTAAAAATAATATTACGCAGTTTGGAGCGATTAAGCGCCCCGTTAGCGAGCAAAAGCTCTACGCCGAAATGATCGATAATTTGCTTTAAACAGGGCTCACCGGGAGCCACTATTTGTCGCGCAACACTATCGGAATCAACAACACCTATACCGAGATTGGCAAATAGATCGGTAACCGTTGTTTTGCCGCTGCCAATACCGCCGGTTACGCCAATCGTGAACATAGGTTAGCTAATTTTTGCGTAGCTAAGGTATATTTCGGTAATGCTTTCACCCCAAAAAAAGGCCATCCAGCCGGCAATTGCTAAATAAGGGCCAAAAGGAATTGGCACATTTTTATCTCGGCCCGCAATAACGATTCCGGCAATACCAATAACCGCACCGACAAAAGACGACAGAATGATGATGAGTGGCAGCATTTGCCAGCCCATCCAAGCGCCAAGCGCCGCGAGCAATTTGAAGTCGCCAAAGCCCATGCCTTCTTTACCTGTTATTAGTTTAAACAGCCAGAAAACACACCATAAAACCAAGTAGCCTGCAATTGCCCCGTAAACGGCGCTGTGTATATCTGTAAATATTCCAAAGGAGTTTACGACAATACCGCCCCACATTAGGGGTAGGGTAATGCTGTCTGGTAATAGCTGGTGATCGATATCTATCATCGTAAGGGCGATAAGACACCAAGTAAACAAAAGAGCGAAGCCACCACTTTCGTTGAGACCCAAAGAGAAAATACAAAACACGGACAGTATGCCGGTAACCATTTCTACAATGGGGTACCGAATGGAAATGGAGGTATTGCAACTATGGCAGCGCCCTTTAAGTATTAGATAACTGAATACGGGTATATTTTGCCAGGCCCGAATAGGTGCCTTACAGGAAGGGCAATGCGAAGACGGAAAGGCGATATTAAACTGGGTGTCCACCTCGTTTCCGTTATCGGGATGATCGTTTAAAAACTCTTTGCACTCGGCTTTCCATTGAGCAAACATCGAAAGAGGTAAACGATAGATGACAACATTCAAAAAACTACCGATGGCTAGGCTAACAATTAAAGTGCCTGCGAGCGATAACATAAGAAGTGAGTAGGCATCGATGGCGTTGTGCTCTCCCATTGTTAAACAACCTGCCCGATCTGAAATATGGGTAGGTACATCGCGATCATCAAGCCACCGACTAAAACACCTAGTACGGACATGATAATGGGTTCTAGTAGGGAGGTTAAGCTATCAACTAAATTATCTACAGCCTCTTCATAATAGCTAGCGACTTTATCCAGCATTTCATCGAGAGCACCTGATTCCTCGCCGATAGTTGTCATTTGTACGAGCATTGCCGGAAATAAATGGGTGTTAGTGATGGCCGCATTTAATTGCGTACCGGTAGATACTTCATCTTTTATTCGAAGTACTGCGGCTTCGTATAAAGAGTTTCCTGTTGCTCCAGCGACTGATTGTAATGCGTCAATTAAGGGCACGCCCGCAGCAAATGTTGTTGAAAGTGTTCGAGCGAATCGCGCGATGATTGACTGGTACACAATTCCGCCGACAACGGGGATTTTCAGCATAAGGCGATCAATGAAGTTTCGAAAAGTTTGGCTTTTTTGTTTTAGTTTCCCCAAAAAAAACACGCTGGCGATTAATGCTGCCCCAATAATATGCCAGTACGCCTGAGCTGCTTCCGAAAGATGTAATACGAAAAGCGTAAATGCCGGAAGTTCTGCGCCAAAACTGCTAAAAGTTTCGGCAAATTGCGGGACCACTTTAACTAATAATATACCGGTAACAACAAGGGCGACAATTACAACAGCAATTGGATAGGTCATTGCCTTTTTTATTTTCGCTTTTAACTGTTCGGTTTTTTCTTTATAAATTGCAATCCGGTCAAGCATTGTTTCTAGGGCGCCAGACTGCTCTCCCGATTCGACAAGATTACAGAAAAGCTCATCAAAATATTTTGGCTGCTTTCGTAGTGAGGCGGCAAAGCCCCCTCCGGCAGCAACATCGTCTTTGATGCCACGAATAAGTTTGGCTAGGTTTTTATTTTCGCTGCCGCCGGCGACTATTTCAAAGCTTTGAACTAAGGGTACGCCTGCCTTCATCATCGTAGCCATTTGTCGAGTAAAAAGCGCAATATCCATGGGTTTGATGGGTTTGCCTCCGCCACCGAACATTGGTTTTGATTTGCGCCGTACACTATTAGTTCTTACCCCTTGCTTCAGTAGCTGAGCTTTAGCGAGGGAGGAACTTGGGCTGACAACTTCGCCGGTAACCTTGTTGCCTTTTTTGTCTACGCCCTTGTAGGAGAATACTTCTGTAGTTGTGGAGTGGGCTGTTGTTGCCATCTGGTTTAATCCTTGGTGACTCGATTGGCTTCTTCAAGGCTAGTAAGGCCTGAGGCTGCTTTTTGAAGCGCTGATATTCTTAGATCGTTGAACCCTGCATTACGCGCAGCATCGGCTATCTGAATTGAATTTCCGCCTTCCATAATGATGCGTGAAATTTCAGCTGTAATTCGAACGACTTCATAGATGCCCACACGGCCTTTATAACCGTCAGTACATTTTTCACACCCTACCGGATGAAATAACGTAAATTCAGAGCGTTCTACACCAATCTTGTCGAAGCCTTCTTCTGTTAGAATTTCATCTGGAATATCGTCGGCGGGTATTTTGCAAGCGGGACAAAGCCTTCTTGCCAAACGTTGAGCGATAATAAGGCTTACAGTGGTCGCAACGTTAAATGTCGGAACGCCCATATTCAGGAGTCGGGTTAAGGTTTCTGGTGCACTGTTTGTGTGAAGTGTAGAGAGTACAAGGTGGCCTGTTTGAGCCGCCTTTATGGCTATTTCGGCGGTTTCTATATCTCGAATTTCCCCAACCATTACAATATCAGGATCTTGACGGAGGAAGGAGCGCAGTGCCTCTGCGAACGTTAGGCCTACGCGGTTGTTCATATTGACCTGATTAATACCCTCAAGGTTGATCTCAACTGGATCTTCCGCTGTTGAGATATTGCGTTCAGCGGTATTAAGTATGTTAAGGCCTGTATAGAGCGAAACTGTTTTGCCTGAACCTGTTGGGCCGGTTACAAGAATCATACCTTGTGGTTGCTCTAAAGCATCTAAGTACATTTTCTTTTGCTCTGCTTCGTAGCCGAGCGCGTCGATGCCGAGCTTAGCGCTTGAGGGGTCCAAAATTCGAAGCACTACTTTTTCTCCGAAGAGCGTGGGTAGAGTGTTTACCCGAAAATCGATTGCGCGATTTTTGGATATTTTCATTTTGATTCGACCGTCTTGCGGTACACGTCTTTCTGATATATCCATCTGAGACATAACTTTTAGGCGAGCGGCTAAGCGAATGGCAAGATTGACTGGAGGCCGTGCCATTTCTTTCAGTATTCCATCCGTTCTAAATCGTACTCGATAGGTTTTTTCATAGGGCTCAAAATGGATGTCAGATGCGCCAATCTTGATGGCGTCGAGCAAAACCTTATTTACAAATCGTACGATAGGAGCTTCGTCCGCTTCAGAGGTATCCTCTCCTTTGGGGCCGTCTTCGTCAACGGCTTCAATATCAAGGTCATCCAGCCCGTCTTCGTCTAAATCGCCAAGAGTATCTCCAATACTTTCTTCTTCTGCCGTTAGAAAGGCTTCGATAGATGCGTGCAGCTTATCGGCTTCGGCCAAAAGTGCTTCTGTGGTTAGTCCCGTGTTAAATTTTATTTCGTCGAGTGCATGAAGGTTGGTGGGGTCTGCTACGGCAACAAATAATCGGTTACCACGTTTAAACAAAGGCAGGGCATGGTGTTTTTGGATGAGTTTGGGGTCGATAACCCCAGAAGGAATGGCATCTTTGCTTAATGCGGATATATCGAACAACGGGGTGCCAAACTCATCTGCGGCAGCCTCTGCGATTTGCTTGCCGCTAATAGAGCTATTATTGACAAGGTAGAGAGGCAGTGGAGTCTTGTCTCGAGTTGCGCCCTCAATGGCCTTTACGGCATCGTCTTCCGATATAAGGTTGTCCCGCACTAATCGTCGCGCAAGACCACTAATACTGATAGCTGTATTCATTTAACTCTCGTAAACCTTATCGTAACGGTGGTAGCACCTAAGACTAAGCCGAAGCCATTCGCCGGCTAAAACATACCGTAAGTGTAGAATAGTCGGTCAGTGCTGGTGGAATTCTAAGTGGACTTTACCATTTTTTCTAGGTTCGGCCAGTAACCTACTGTAAGTTTTAGGGTTTTAAGTGAATTAGGGCGCACTTTAAGCTACAGCGAACTTAAAAAAGTCGTTGAGTTGTGTGGTTTTCGACGAGCAAAACCTGTCCTTAATGTGACAATTTCCGTCACCGAGAGGGTGGCGTAATTGCTGGGGAGAGGCGGCGCGCCCCTATTTTAAAGTGATTAGGCAAACTTGTTGTTTTGGCATTGTTATTGAATGGATTAACCTCGACTCTCAATCATTCCCTTGGAGGAACAGTTAAATGCAACAAGCACAAAAAGGTTTTACGTTAATTGAATTGATGATCGTAGTCGCGATTATCGGTATTTTGGCGGCGGTAGCATTACCCGCCTATCAGGATTACACGTCTCGTGCAAAAGTTAGCGAGCCTGTTAGTTTATTAAGCGGTCTTAAAATAGATGTTAGCGGTTATT
>Ga0065722_101804_pt1 | contig 35352 bp, 26 predicted proteins | sample BansetMetagenome_FD_59109 | JGI IMG/M metagenome (GOLD analysis project Ga0065722, IMG submission 59109) | Bankia setacea gill microbial communities from Puget Sound, Washington, USA - Caecum Enriched | ecosystem: Host-associated > Mollusca > Digestive system > Ceca | place: United States... | reverse complement strand
TGTGCTACGGTGTCGTTAACCAATGTTTACCCTACAAAACTCACTCAGCCCTTGCTGCGAGCACTAAAATNTTTAGGCTGACGCTCGGTATAACAGTGCTCATTACAAAGGGGGGGGTGATAACGATATGGCTGAGCGAAATTTGCAACTGGACACCGTTGCGGCGGCTCTAGACTCTAGAGAATGATTTTCGCAATCTATAAAAGGGCTGGAAAATAAAGGCGAACCAGAGGGGGATTCGCTCCCGGTTGAAAGTTGTCCTAGCGGTGAGAGGACAACATGCACAGTTAGTGCTGGCGGTGTTTGCGAGGAGTAAGGCACGCTAACCAAGTCCCATAATTTACGATTACTTTAATGTCCAGATAAGGAGAGTAGAATGAACGATGGAATAGGTCATTATAATGTGCCGGCTATAGATCTAACCGAGAAAAAAACGGTTAGGGAAGCGTCGAGGAATTCAAGTGATAACTCCTCTAGAATAGAGCGGTTAGAAAAAAAACTCGAAACATTATCGATTATTAACGAGGTTCTATGGGGTGTGGTGTCAGAAAGTGAAAATATTACATTGTCTAAACTGAAAGAGATGATGGTTGAAGTGGAGTTAGACAGAACAAAACGAAATACCGCTAAGGTAGAGTGTGGAAAGTGTAAGCTGTCCATTCCAGCGAATAAAACTAAGTGTATGTATTGTGGAACGGATTTGGTTTTTCAATTTGAAATATCACCGTTTGATAGCCTTTAGGCTGCGAGCTTAGCCGCAACCGCGAAATAACTAGCCTTATTACACGGGGTTTCGCGTACAATTAAAGTGCAGTATCGCTACTGGAGTAGTATCGGTTCAATTGCATTGCATTCCATTCCATTGCCCTTTGTTTTGAATAATCCTATTGTTTGTAAAGTTTCCGCAGAAAAGAGTAAATTATTCGCCAATAAAAAACCTCTAAATCCCTTTCCCCCTTATTCGACGCCGCGCATTCCTTTTTTAAGGAGTGGCGATACGGCGATAACAAACGTGCCCACTGCAATGCCTATCCACATAAGTAGTGTATAGAGATCGGTATAGGTTGTGAGCATAGTTGCGATTGTGGCTGTTTCTACACCGGAGGTGTCTATAGAGGCGAGTTTTCCGATGCGTGTGGAAATAGTTTCAGACAGGGCTGTGGCAAGAAACCAAGTGCCCATACTCACACCGACAACTTTTTGAATGGATAATTTACTCACGGCTGACAGGCCTACGGGCGATAAACATAATTCACCGGTGGTATGTAATAAATAGGCCAGCACCATCCATATAGCCGCTACTTTACCGGCGTCATTGGTATATTCTGCACCGATAACTAAGGCACCAAACCCTAACCCTGCCTGTATTATGCCCAGCCCGAATTTAATTGCGGTATTGGGTTGCAAGCCGCGTTTGCCAAGTGCAGTCCAAAAGTAGGCGAGAGGAAGACCGAGTAACATGATGAACCCAGGATTTAAGGAGCCAAACATTGACGCGCGAATTTCACCGTCGCCTAGAGATCTATCGAGTACGCGGTCCGCGAATAGGGTCATGCTACCGGCGGATTGCTCGAATAGCGCCCAGAATACAACGCTTGTTAAAATTAAAAACATTAATACAACCGTGCGGCTGTATTCGTCGCTTTTGTTGATGTTAAAACCATAAATAATGAACGCAACTAAACCCGTAATCATTAACCCTAGGCCAATATCTTGGCCTGTTGTGGCCCAGATTAAACCACTACCCATCGACAGTAATGCTAGTGTGGTTGCAGGTATGTCGCTAAATATAGATGTTTGATCATGCCGTAGCGAATAAAAAATTAGACCTACGATTGCGACAATCAGTAAACTATTTTGGGTGATATGCACGATATGTTCGTGTTGTATTACCCACCAAATAAGGGAGAGAGAAAGGAGTGATAGTAAGTATATTGCCCACTCTAGGTTGAGTGGGCCCAAAATATTTTGTGTCAGTTTTTCGGGGTTTTCGGGTTCAACGTGGCCTTTAATAAAACGCTGGCCATAAAGGAAACTGCATAGTCCCAAGAGCATCCCTATACCCGCAGCCCCAAAGCCGTAATTCCAGCCATAGGTTTCACCTAGCCAGCCACATAAAATTATAGCGGCAAAAGAACCGGTATTGATGCCCATGTAATAAATAGTGTAACCGGCATCTCGTCGACCATCTTCCAAGGTGTAAAGTCGCCCAACAATGGCGGAGATGTTGGGTTTTAAAAAGCCCACGCCTAACGTAATGAGTGCAAGCGCAAAGAAAAATATACGCAATGCTTTAGTGTCTTGTATTACCACTGTTTCGGCTAGTGTAGTGCCCGCTAAGAGTTGTTCGCCATTATTTAAGGTGAGTGGTTCGGTGAGTACCGTGCCGGCAGCGTAGCTGATCGCTTGTGTACCTTCAAAAGCCATGGTCGCATGGCCTGCGGTGAGTAGTAGGGCACCAAATATAACGGCTTTGCGCATACCTAAATAACGGTCTGCAATAAGGCCACCAACAAGAGGCAGTGTGTAGACTAAGCCTGCGTAGGCACCGAGTATATCGTAGCCGGCGGCGTCGCTAAATAGATGGTATTTGGTTACGTAAAGCAGCAGCAAATATTTCATACCATAAAAAGAAAAACGCTCCCAAAGCTCGGTTGTAAAACACACGAATAATCCTTTTGGATGCCCAAGAAAATCGGTTTTAGTTATCAATGCTGACACAATACTGTCTCCAATTTTGGATTGCGGGTTTCAATATAGGGGTGTGTGTTTCGGCCTGAAGCGGTAGGTATCATGTCAGTATTATACCTGTGTGGGGAGCGACGCTAATAATTGGTGCGTGTAGGGATGTTGTGGGTTGCAGAAAATTGATTCTGCTAATCCTTCTTCAACAATTTCTCCCGTTTTCATAACTATTACACGGTCGCACAAATAGCGTACAACGGCAAGGTCATGGGATATAAATAGTAGGGTTAGCCCGTGTTTACGGGTAAGTTGTAAAATTAATTCTAGAATCTGGGCTTGAATGGTTACGTCGAGAGCGGAAACAGGTTCATCTGCAATAATAAATTTTGGTTGTACCGCTAGAGCGCGGGCAATGGCTATACGCTGTCGCTGGCCCCCAGAAAATTCATGCGGGTATTTACGCATGTGATGTCGTTCTAACCCTACATCATCGAGTAAGGTATAAATTTTGGAGAGTATATTTTTTTTCGTCGCTATTCCATGGTGTAATAATGGCTCGGCCAGTGTGTCGTATACGGTGTAGCGCGGGTTCAGGGATGCATAGGGGTCTTGGAAGATTATTTGAAAATCTTTTCGTGCTAAACGTAGTTCTGCAGATGATAGCGATTGCAGTTCTCGGCCATTAATATTTAATTCTGTGGCGTTACAGTCTGTAAGGCGAATGAGGCTGCGGCCAAGCGTTGATTTTCCAGACCCAGACTCGCCGACTAAGCCCACGATCTCACCGTTATGGATGGTTAGCGAAACATTTTTAACAGCGGTAAAGTGATCAGTTTGATACGGTTTCCACCCCGTTTGGGTTATAGGGAAGCGTTTAGTGATATTTTTGGCGATTAGGAGTGGTGTAGTTTTTTTCTGACATATTTTATCTATCGCTTTCGTGCCTTTTGGTACAGCCGCTATTAGTTTTCGTGTGTAAGGGTGTGAAGGTTCAGTAAATACTTTTTGCGTTTCGCCTTGCTCTACAATTTTTCCATTTTCCATTACGAGTATACGATCGGCAATTAATGATAGTACGGATAAATCGTGACTAATAAAAATTACCGCTAAATTTAGTGATGCTTGTATTCGTTTAATAAGTTCTATTATTTGTGCTTGAATGGTTACGTCGAGCGCGGTTGTGGGTTCGTCTGCGATGAGTAGGGTAGGTTCGGAAATTAACGCCATTGCGATCATTACACGTTGGCGCATACCGCCTGAAAACTCATGGGGGTACGCGTTTAGTTGTTTCTCTGCATTCACTAAGCCGACTTCTTCTAATAGCTCGATAGATTTTTTTCTGGCCATTATTTTATTGTTGTTGACATGCAGTGTATAGGCTTCTATAAGCTGATTGCCTACGCTCATATAAGGGTTTAGTGATGTCATAGGGTCTTGGAAAATCATGCTGATTTTATTACCCCTAATGCGCCGCAACTCGTTTTCGGATAATGCTAGAAGGTTTTTTTCTTCGAATATAGCTGTTCCAGATTTGATTTTTCCTGGTGGTGTAGGTATTAGCCCTAGTAGGCTATAACAGCAAACAGATTTTCCTGAACCCGACTCGCCGACGATCCCGAGTATTTCACCGCTATTCAGTTCAAAACTTATAGCCTTAACGGCATTTGTAATACCTTCACGGGTATGGAAGTCGACGCTGAGATTGGTAACATTTAAAATGGAGTGTTGTTTTTTCATGGTAGCTAATCTTTAGCGCTACGCGGATCGAAAGCGTCGCGTAGGCCGTCGCCTAAAAAATTAAGTGCGAATAGAGTTGTGCTGAGAAATATGCTGGGGTAAATAATAAGCCAAGGGTATTCTTCCATGGTTTCAACACCATAGGAAATTAATGATCCCCATGAACTTTGAGGCGGTTGAATACCTAAGCCTAGAAAACTTAAAAAAGATTCTAGTAATATTACGCTTGGAATGGTGAGCGTTGTGTAGACGATAATAGGGCCGAGAATGTTAGGGATTAAGTGCCTCACCATAATGTGTCTTTGGCTTAATCCCATTGAAACGGCCGCTTCAACAAATTCTTGATGTTTAAGTGCCATAATTTGGCTGCGTACAATACGCGCCATGGTTAGCCATTCAACAGCGCCAATAGCGAGGAATAAAAGAAATAGGCTTTTACCAAATACGACGGTAAGTAGAATGATAAATATGGCAAAGGGTAGCGCATACAAAATATCGACAATACGCATCATAAAGGCGTCTGTTTTACCGCCAATGTATCCTGCTAGGGTGCCCCAGAGTACGCCTATAATCAGTGCCACTGCGGTAGCGATAAACCCCACCATTAACGAGATTCTACTGCCGTAGAGTATTCGAGTGAACTGATCACGGCCAAAAATATCGGTGCCCATCCAGTGTTGTAAAGATGGCGCAGTTGCACCTAGGTTCAAATTTTGAGTGTCGTAGGCGTAGGGGGTAATCCATGGCGCAAAAATTGATAGGCTCAACATCACAATTAGTAGCACTAGCCCGCTCATGGCGAGAACATTTTTTTTCAAACGATTAAAGGCGTCTTGATAGAGCGAGCGGCCTGCTTCAAATTGCGCAATGTCGTGACGAGGTGTGCTGATACGAAAAAACATAGGTAGGTTAACGATTTAGGGATTGACGCAGTTTTGGCGTCATCCATGTTTGTAGAATATCGGCTATAAGGTTAAAGCAGAGAATAAGCGATGCAAAAAAGATAGTGGTGCCCAGTATCATGGTGTAGTCACGATTAAAAGCGGCTTGTAAATAGAAACGCCCAAGCCCCGGTATTTGAAAAATTGTTTCCACCACAAATGAGCCTGCGAGTAGGCCCGCAGCAGCAGGCCCAGCAAAAGCGATAACAGGCGTAAGTGAGCCTCGTAGTGCATGGCGTAGCACAAGTGTTGTTTTTGAGACGCCTTTTGCGCGTGCAGTACGAATGTAATCTTGGGATAGAGTATCGAGCATGCCACTTCGGGTTAGACGCGCAATATAGGCCGCATAGGCCGAACCGAGTGTAATGGAAGGCAGAATTTTATCGCCCGGCGAGAGCCCCCAGCCCGACACAGGTAGCCATTCCAACCCTATGCCGAAGCCGAGTATTAAAAGTGGGCCCATCACAAACGAGGGCAAACAGATACCCGTCATGGCAATAGACATGGGAATATAATCTTGGAGGGTGTTGGGTTTTAAGGCTGCGATTATACCAGACGAAATACCGAGTAAAATCGCGAAGAGCAGGGCGTACAGGCCAAGCTCGATGGTTGCGGGTAAACCGGTAGCAATTAACTCTGTGACAGAACGTGTAGGATATTTAAAGGAGGGGCCAAAATCGCCCTGTAAAATATTGATGACGTAGTCGCTAAATTGCACCACAATAGGATCGTTTAAGTGATAGCGCTCGTTAAGGTTCTTAAGTACCTGCGGAGGCACCGCACGGTCTTCATCGAAGGGGCCTCCTGGCGCCATCCGAATAAGAATAAATGTAATGAGTACGACCAAAAATAAAACGGGCACAGCCGATAGCAGGCGAATACAGATGAATTTAAACACGTGTTACGTTACTCGCTGGCTGGCTGGGGTGTGGCTAGATAGACCGATTTAAAGGGATGTCGATGTAAAACATTAGGGTGCCAATTTTTAACGTTGGGTTGTACATAGTTTAAATCGACCATGAAGTAGAGAGGGATAATAGGCATTTCGTCTACTATTAATTTGTTTGCTTGTTCAAAAAGGGCATATCGGGCGGCGGTATTGGGTTCACTTTGGGCCGCTAAAATAGCGGTGTCATAATCTTCGTTTTTCCAACCTGTATAGTTGTTGCCGCCGTACGATAACAGTAGTTCGTAAAAATTACTGGGGTCACGATAGTCGGCAACCCAACCAAAGCGCGAAATGTCGTAGTGCATATTATGTTGTGTGTCTAAAAAAACTTTCCATTCTTGGTTCACAAGGTTGGCTTTAACATTTAGCGTGTCTTGCCACATTTGTTGAATCGCGAGCGCCACTTTTCTGTGGTTGTCATGGGTATTGTATAAAATATCGAAAGATGGAACGCCTTCTCCATTGGGATAGCCGGCTTCACTGAGCAGCGCCCGAGCTTGTTCTGGATCGTAGCTAAAATGCGCGTTTGGTTTGTGGCCTGAACTATCTGGCGGTACGAAATTAAAAGCCGGTACTTCCCCTCCCTTGGTTATATGCTTTACAAGAGCTTCGCGATCTATCGCATAGGAGAATGCTTTGCGAACGCGAATGTCGTCAAAGGGTTTGCGTGTTGTATTTATTGAGTAGAAATAGTTTGAATAAACTGCATATTTTTGGAGTAGTTCGGGCGATTTTTTTTCGTAGGTGGCAATTTTTTCTATGGCCATTTGCGGTGTGTCGGTCAAGTGTATTTGCCCGCTTCTGAATGCCCGTTCTTCAGCTTGTTGGTCGGTTATGGGCAGGAAGTGTATCGCGTTTAACTTTACGTTTTCGGCATCCCAGTAAAGAGGATTTTTGACAACCTCAATAACACTGTTAATTTCCCATCGTTTAAGTGTGAAGGGCGCGCTATTTACCATATTCTCTGGAAGAGTCCACTGTGAGTTACGATCTGTCATATCGCCATGTTTTTTGATGGTTGGCGGGTGTACGGGATAATAAGTGTGGTGATCAAGCAGTTCCAAGAAAAAGGGGGTAGGGTTTGTGAGGGTTACCAGCAGCGTTTTGTCATCGATAGCTTTTACACCGACATGTTTGAAATTGGTTAATTTACCTACGTTAAAAGATTCTGCATTTTTGATGTAATGCATCATGTAAGCGTAGGGGTTTGCCATGTTGGGTGTAAGTGCCCGTTCCCATGAGTAAACGATGTCGTGGGCGGTTAAACTGTCACCGTTGGACCAGCGGGCATTACTGCGTATCGAAAAAGTATAGTCAAGTTTGTTGTCGGATATTTTCCAGCTTTCGGCGATAGCGGGTTGGGGCTCTAGGGTTTTTGGGTGGAGTGAGGTTAGCCCTTCGAATAGGGCCGAAATAACATGAAAGTCTGGCATGCCGGTGGTGGTATGGGGATCGAGGCCTTGGGGTTCGTCGCCGTTACCTATAAATAGTATTTGATTGTTATTACCAAACTCTACGTTCGTAAGTTCTTGTTTCCCGCAACCGACCACTACACATAATAGTGTACTGATAATAAGTGCTTGTAATGCCTTGGTCATGATTAACTGCTCTTTTTAGGTATTATTTTACTCAGTGGCGCAATGGGTATTGGCGCCACTGTTAATTAGAGAACAAACGCTTAAGGATTGTTTTTGAGTTTATTTGAGAAGGTTTCAAAACTGTACGGCCGCCCAAGAAAATCTTCAACCAGTATGGCGGCATCCGCCGTTCCACCAGGGGCTAGTACAGTATCGCGATAGTGTTTCGCAATAGACGGGTTGCGTAAACCTTGTTTTTCAAATTCACTGAACATGTCTGATGCAATGACCAGTGACCACATATAGGTGTAATAAGCAGCAGAATAACCGTACAGGTGGCCAAAGCTGTTGTGGAAGTAGGTATCGTTTACATAGCCGTAAGGCGAATAGATTTGTTGTAGTTCGGCCATTGTGTTGGTTAGATCAAGTTCGTCGGGATCTTGGTTGTAAAAGTGTAATGATACAGCGGCATAGAACATTTGATGGCGTGTCCATAGGGCGCGGCCAAAATAGCGCCCTGCATTCATTTTTGCTACAAGCTCGTCAGGTATAAGCTCGCCATTGGCATTTCGTGCAAAAGTTTTCAGTGTCTCGGCATCCCATACCCATTCCTCCAGCATTTGAGATGGAGCTTCAACAAAATCTCGTTCAGTTTTTATGCCTGAAAAATATAGCCAGCGTTGGTGCCCACCAAATAAGGCGTGGAGTAGGTGGCCGAATTCGTGCAAAAACGTTTCGACTTGTTCGTGCTCCATCAATTCATTGCCATCTTTTTCACCCGGAAAGTTACATACGAGGGCAGCGATAGGCGGTTGAACGCCTTTAATGCCGTCTTGTATGCCGAAGGCTGCTGCGTGGTTATATTTCCCTTCACGCGGGTGCATATCGAGATAAAATCGGCCAACAAGTTTTTTGCCGTCATACATTTCATAGGCGTTAACCGATTCGTGCCATACGTCTGTTTGCCATGGCACTATCTTTACGCCAAACATAGTTTCAGTTAAATCGAATACACCTTGTTTTACATTGGTATAACTGAAGTATTGACGTATTTCCTGTGAGTCTATATCGAAAGTTTCACTTTTAACGCGCGATTCTATAAAGGTTTTTTGCCAGTCACCCACTTCGGTTGCATCGGGGTAGAGGGTTTGTAGTTGCGTGAGAAGCGTTTGGTATTCTTTATCGGCTTGTGGTTTAGCTAGATCGTTAACCTTGTTGATGAAATTTTCGGCGGCTTCCGGGGTGCGTATCATCAACTCTTCTGTTACATATTCGGCGTAAGTTTTATAACCTTGTATTTGCGCGAGTTCGTGACGTTTTTCTATGAGTTCTTTTAATGTTGATTGATTGGCCGGGTAGCCTCGTTTTCGGAATTCTTTGTAAATTTCGAGCCGTAGCGCATCGTCTGTAGCGTATTGCATTATTGGAAAATAGTCGGGGTAGGCGGTTGTGATTGTAATGACGCCCTTATCGTTGGGCTTGTGGCTATCGATATAATCTTGTGGCAAACCTTCTAGCCTGTCGCTGGACTTGATGTGGATAGCGCGTACATTTTCACGTACATTTTTATTAAAAGACTGGCCGAGCGTTAATATTTCTTGGTTAAGCTCGAGAATACGCGCGCGGGCGTCGTCTTCTAAGTTCACGCCGGATCGTTTGTAGTCAAGGATCATTTTTTCTACATAGCGCTTATCTTGCTTATCGAGGCTCGTTAGATCGATTGCGAGTAATTTGTTAAAAATAGCACGGGACAGTGATATGTCCGTCAGTAATTTTATATATTTTTGTTGGCATTCATCGGCGGCTGTTCGCACGTCTGCGTTGGGGTGCACGTTTCGGTACAAGCCGGATTTACTCAAGCTTCTATCAAGCAGAATATCTAAACGGTTTATTTCGGTTAGTAAATTGTCACGGGTTACAAGATCGCTCTCGAGGTTGCCAAACATGGCGGCGGAGAGGCTTATATCGCCCTTGCATTCGCGTTGATATTGGCTAGCTTGAGGGTCATCGAATTTAGTCCAGCTCGTTTTTGTATCATCTATTTCCGGGTTGTTAAATGAACAACCGGCAAGAGAAAGGATGATGAGCGTTAATACTATTATGCCTCTAGATTGGAGGGAGCGTGACATAGCCGCGTGGGTAGTAGGGCGCATGAGATTGTATACCTTCGTCTAAAGAGTGTTTCAATTACCTCAAAGTCTAACGCAAAACGCTAGTGCTGCGAAATGCGCTGCAGCCGATTGCGGTACTCTATGAACGCCAATTGTCGTCTAACCGTGAAAACTGCTCAAATGATGGGTGCTGGGCTACACTTTAATCAGATCATTTATTCAATTATCGGGTTATTTCAATGGCGACAAAGGGGTTGAAAGCTTGGACAGAAAGGCTACGGAAACAAGATTTACCCGTTCTCGGTGACGTAATAGCGGAGTTAAACAAGATTACGGGCAGTGATGACGCCGATGTTAATCAGCTAGCGGAGGTTATTTTACGGGACCCGCAGCTCACTTCACATGTGCTGCGAATTTCCAATAGTGTTCAATATAATTACGGCAAAACCCAGATTAACACCGTTAGCCGTGCGATTGTTCTCATTGGTTTAAAGGGTGTACGTGCTATTTGCATCTCTTTATTGGTAATGGATTCTCTGCTAGGTGAGCACCCTAAAGAACAGTTGTTAAAACTGATTGCGCGGGGTTTTCATGCTGCAACTCAGGCGCGCTTGCTTGTACAAAAAATAGACGAAAAAGCGTCGGAGGAAGTGTTTATAGCGGCGTTATTATTCCATCTGGGTGAGATGTCTTTTTGGTCTTTGGACGACGAACAATATAATGACCCAGTACTTTTTTCAGAGGACGCTAAAGCGCGTAAGCAGGCTATGGATTCGGTATTGGGCACTTCGTTTAAGGCGATTACGCGTGAGTTGGCCAGGCACTGGAAGCTTGGCGATACCCTAGAGGAAGCGTTGAGAAATCAGGCGCCCGTTTCAGATAAGGTAAAAGCGGTTATCACAGGGGAGAGGCTTAGCCGGGCGGCTCTTTATGGCTGGACGAGCCCACAGGTAAAAAAAGTACTTAAAGAAGTGGTAGCGTATACATCGATGGATGCCGAAGCGGCACTTGCAATGGTACGCGATGGCGCAGATCAAGCGGCTCAGGTCGCTTTAAACTATGGTGTTTCAGAAGCTTGCCCGTTGATCCCCTCGAGTACAAAAATAGTCGATGCTACGCAGCGCAAACCGATTAGTAAAATACTTAAAGGAGACCCAAGTGTTCAGCTTAGCATATTACGCGAACTCTCTACTGCGTCCGAAGATCGGCTGGATGTGAACACTATTTTCCAAATGGTATTGGAAGGCATGCACCGCGGTATTGGTTTAGAGCGTGTAGCTATCGCTTTTATTGATAAGCGAAAGCTCAAAGCAAAATATGTATTAGGGGAGGGCACGGAGCATTGGCGCTCTCGATTTTTGTTTGATATAGGGCCCTATAGCGAAAATATTTTTACCCAGGCAGTATCGCAAGGCAGTAATCACTGGTTTGATCAAAACGCAGTCGCAACGAATACCCATCTGTTCAATGATGAAATTAAACGTATTGTGGGTAAATTTCCGGCGTTTATTTCCGTGCTTCAGTTAGATGAGAGAAAAGTAGGTTTGTTTTATGCCGATCGATGGACTTTTGGTGGGCAGCTTGATCAGGAGCAATTTGAAAGTTTTAAGCATTTTGCCGGACAGGCTCAGCTTTGCTTGACGCGACAACCGAAGAAGCACTAAAGAAACGCTCACTGTATTTGCGTGAGCGTGACCTTTGCGTTGCACTTTGGCTGCCTTTATAGCGGCGAAAAAGAGCCTAGTTAACGTGAGTAACGTCGACAAACAAGGTGATCGATTGCCCTGGTTGTAGGTACTTCGCTGCGTTAAGTTGGTTCCAGCGCATAATATCCTTCACCTTTAGTTGAAACTTATCGGCTATTCGATGAAGTGAGTCGCCTTGTCGAACTTTATATGACACTTTTCGAATAACTGCGTTACTAGATGGGGTTTGTAGGGGCTTTGTACTGGTCCAGATGGCCAGTTTTTGACCGGGGTGTATAGGGTCTTTGGGGGCCATATTGTTCCAGCGGGCAATTTTTCGTGTGCTCACATTGTAATGTTTGGCAATAGTCCAAAGGCTTTCACCTGATGTTACTTTGTGGTTAACGCGTGTTCCAGTTTCTGATCGGCCACTCATGTTTTGTCTGTGCGCTAGACGTTGCTCAAGGCTTTGGCTGTAGAAATCGGTGCCGGCGGTCGCTACGGGTACCATGAGTGTTTTCCCTGCGCGAATAGTTGAGCCGCGTATGTTATTGATGGTTTTGAGCGACTGAACGCTAATGTCATATTGTGACGCGATAGTGGATAACGAATCCCCGTTTCGAATGGTGTAGCGTTCCCACGTTACGCGCTCTTCTTTAGGGATTTCTGATAATTTCTGTGTGAATATTGCCTCGTTCGCAATGGGAACGAGTAACGAGTGCGGGCCGTCTGGGTCGGTGGCCCAGCGATTGAATGCGGGGTTTAGGTGGTAAAAGGCATCCATATCTAATTCAGCAAGCTCTGCTGCTTGCGCCAAATCGATTTGAGCGTGAGTTTCCACCTTGGCGAAGTAGGGTTTGTTAGGAATAGAGTGAAGCGTTAAACCGTAGTCTTCGGGGTTGTTAATAAGTATTGCTAGGGCAATTAACTTGGGTACATAAGCTTCTGTTTCACGGGGTAGAGCCAAATTCCAGAAATCTGTCGGCTTGCCTTTTTTGCGGTTTTTTCGCATGGATTTCGATACGTTACCAGAGCCACTATTGTATGAGGCTAGCGCCAGCATCCAATCATCGTCGAAACGTTTGTGAAGCCTGTCAAGGTAGCGTAGTGCAGCATCGGTTGAAGCGGTAATGTCGCGTCGTCCGTCATACCACCAGTTTTGTTTTAACCCAAACATTTTGCCGGTACCGGGGATAAACTGCCAAATACCCGAAGCTCGTCCGTGGGAATAGGCGAATGGATCAAAAGCGCTTTCAACGATGGGTAACAGCGCGAGCTCCATAGGTAACCCTCGGGCTTCAATTTCATCGACGATATGAAACAGGTATCGCTCGCCGCGTTTGGCCACACGGTTCATGTATTCGGGGTGCTTCGCATACCATTTTAGTTGCTGTTCTACTCGTTTATTCATCGGTTTGTCGAGTTGATAACCGAGTCTTATCCGGGCCCATAGATCCTCTGGAAGAGGTTCGGGCAGCAGGGCTATGTCTTCAGTTGAAAGCGAATCTTCGGGTTCTTCAAGTAAAAAAGGAATCGTGGGCGTTTCGTTCACGGCTTGCTCGCCGTTGACCAATTGCGGTAACGAGACATTTGCACAGCCGGAAAGCAATAGGCTCGAGAGGATGAGCGACCAGCAAGTGGCTTGAAAAAGGCGAATAGTTCGTTGAGTCAGTGCAGGCATAGGGTACGTCAAATTATCTCTTTGGTATCAATTGGCGAATAGGTGTGACCTTCGCCTTTCATATTGGTTCTATGCGCTGTGATTTTCGCAAGAAACAACGTTAAGAACTGCAGTTTACTGGTCGAGTCAGGGATTGCAAGGCCGGCCCTCTCGGTCAAAAATGATCTTTCCAAAGCCTTAAATGGGTAAAAATCGTTTGCTCGTCGGAGGCGTCTATTGAGAAATGACCTTTTACAGCGTCTACCACCTCTTGATCATTGCAGCGCATAAAAGGGTTAAGTGCTAATTCACGTGCTACGGTGGTGGGTAGGGTTATCGCGTGTTTGTTGCGCTGTTGAGCGACCCATCGGGTGTAATCTTTAACGCTGCGGTTGTTCGGCATTACCGCTTTAGCGAACGTTAAATTGGCCTGTGTATATTCATGAGTAGGGTATATGAGGGTCGATGAAGGGAGTTCCTTGATCATGTCTAATGAGTGTTTGAGTTGCTCGGCGGTGCCACCGAGTAGCCGCCCACAGCCGGCAGAAAAGAGCGTGTCACCACAAAAAAGAATAGGTTGCTCTTGGTGTAACAGTTGATAGCCGATATGTTCTTCGGTGTGACCGGGAATAGCGATTACAGCCAGTTGGCCATTAGCGCAAGGTGAGATAGTTGCACCGCTAATGAGTGGGTGTGTAACCTGCGGTATGGCGTGGCTGTCGGGCCCGTAGACAGGGCATTGCGCAGCGTCTACTAATGTTTTTATGCCGTCGGTATGATCCCAGTGGTGGTGTGTCACTAGAATAGCCGTGAGCTTTCGGTTATTTTCTTGAAGAAACTGCGTGACCGGTTCGGCTAGGCCTGGGTCAATAATAATGGCATCGTTTGAGTTTTTGGGTAGCAATGCCCAGACATAGTTATCTTGAAGTATTGGTATAGCTTTTATCTCTATCATATTGATATATATAATATTTGGAGGAGTTGGTGTGATTGGTCGCGCGTTACATAAAGGTATAGTACCTTCTTTCGAAGCGCTTGTTTTCTTTTGGGGAGTGTTACATTATTGCGTCACATTCGAAAGTGCAACAAGGCAAAATGCTGAAGAATTTTATGAGAGCGCATACTAGTCTCAAGCCATTGCACCAAACCATCGGGAGTATTGCTAAGTGGTACGAAACACCCCTTGGGCAATCAATGTTGGCTGCACAACAACAGGTGTTAAGTGAAGAGCTGAGTTGTTTATTTGGTTACCACCTTATGCAGCTTAGCGTGTTGCCCAATCGGCGCCTGTCTGAGTCTAGCCGTATCAACCATTGTTTTTCTTTGTCGCCAGCGGTTGTGAATTCCTCCGATGTTAAAACCCATCTATGTGATGTCCAAGGTTTGGCCGATTTGGATGCTTTGCCACTGCCAGATGAATCAATAGATGTTACTTTGTTGCATCATGTACTGGAGTTCTCCAATAACCCCCATAAAGTGCTCAAAGAAGCCGCTAGAGTGACGGTGCCGCGTGGGCATATTGTTATATTCGGGTTCAACCCTCTGAGTATGCTGGGATTGATTCAGTTAATTGCTCAATTTTACAGCGCTAATGTTATCTGGAAACGACGAGCGTTGAGAGCGGGGCGGTTACGCGATTGGTTAGAGTTTTTGGATTTTTCCTGCGTTAGGCTTCAATATCTATCGCATAATTTACCCATTAATCACGCTCGCTATCAGGTGCACAGCCGTTTTATGTCATGTAAAACAGGTTCAACAGTGCCTTTTGGCTCGACTTTTTGCCTGATAGCGCGAAAAGATAAGGTCGGGTTAACACCCCTTAAACCCGAGTGGGATAAATCTACATTGCTGGGGGCTTCGCAAATACGTAAGCGCTCGATGAGTGCTCGAAGTAGTCGATCTGCTTTAATACTGCCGTTAAGGCGCAAAAATAAATTTCATTTAAAACGGTAATCCATTGAAAAAAGTTGAATTATTTTCCGACGGGGCCTGTAGAGGTAATCCCGGGCCTGGTGGTTGGGGCGTGTTATTACGGCACGGCGATACTGAAAAAGAACTCTACGGTGGCGAAGCTCATACCACGAATAACCGAATGGAGTTGCAGGCGGCAATTGAAGGATTAACCGCGCTCAAAGAATCCTGTGATGTCACGCTGGTGACTGATTCTCAGTATGTTCGTAAAGGCATTACCGAGTGGATAACAAATTGGAAGCGCAATAATTGGCGTAATGCGGCTAAAAAACCCGTGGTAAATAAGGATTTGTGGCAGGCTCTTGATGAACAAGCCGCAAGGCATACTGTGCAGTGGAATTGGGTAAAAGGGCACAGTGGTCATCGTGAAAATGACATTGCTGACCAGTTGGCGAATCGTGGCATTGATGAACAATAGAAAGGAATTATAACGTGCGACAAGTCGTATTGGATACAGAGACAACCGGTCTGGAGCCATCTCAAGGCCATAAGATTATTGAGATTGGTTGTGTGGAAATGGTGAACCGTAAATTAACGGGCCGACATTACCATCAATATATCAAGCCTATGCGTGAAATTGATGAAGGTGCCATTGAGGTGCACGGTATCACCAATGAAATGTTGGCAGATAAACCGGTGTTTGCTCAAATTGCGCAAGAGTTTTTAACGTTTATTGGCGATGCAGAACTCGTTATTCATAATGCTCCCTTTGATGTGGGCTTTTTGAATCATGAGCTAAAACAGATGAATCAAAACTTGGCCACTATCGAAGCGCGTTGTGGGATTTTAGATACCCTGGTCTATGCACGCCGAAAACATCCGGGGCAGAAAAATAACCTCGATGCTTTGTGTAAGCGGTACGGTGCGGACAACTCTCAGCGAGACCTGCATGGGGCTCTGCTGGATGCGGAAATTCTAGCTGACGTTTATTTGCTAATGACCGGTGGCCAAACTAATTTGGCATTAAATGCGAACCAAGTAGAGGGAAGTGATAGCGGTGAGAGTGGCGATACAATTATGCGCATGGACAATGCCCGCCGTACTTTAAAGGTCATTCGTGCCAGCGATGAAGAGCTGGCACTGCATGAGTCTAAATTAGCCACCGTAGACAAAGCTTCCGGTGGCAACTGTGTATGGTTAAAACCCTAGGGTTTTAACCGGCTAGTTGAAAGACGGCAATAAAGCCTACTATCCCTAATACAAAGGTATAAGGCAGAGCCATTATTACCATGCGGCCGTATGAGAGCCTAATAAGTGGGGCTAAAGCGGAGGTTAAAAGGAATAAAAAAGCCGCTTGTCCGTTGGGGGTTGCAACACTTGGCAAGTTGGTACCGGTGTTAATGGCAACTGCTAGCAAGTCGAAGTGCTCGCGACTAATCTCGCCAGCCTCTAGAGCACTTTTAACTTCAGTAATATATACGGTAGCGACAAACACGTTGTCACTGATCATAGATAAAATACCATTTGCTGCAAAAAACATCGGCCCTTGTATATTCTGATCCAATGACAGCAGCGCATGGGTAATAGGCTGGAATAGATGTTGGTCGTGAATGACGGCAACAATAGCGAAAAACACAACAAGCAATGCCGTAAAGGGGAGCGCTTCTTCAAATGCGTGGCCGATACGGTGTTCATCAATAATACCGTTGAACGCTGTTAAGAAGACAATAATAGCAAGCCCAATGAGACCGACTTCAGCTACGTGAGTCGCGAGAGCGAGAACCAACAACAGGGCGCCTACTGCTTGAACAATAAGCTCCACCTTTTCTTTCGTGGTTCGTTTAGCCGATTCTTCCTGATCAAAGTCCATTAATATTTTTCGTACGCTCTCGGGTAATTTTGCACCGTAACCCAGCACACCAAGCTTTTCGACAAGCGCGCAAGTCATAAGGCCTGCAACCAAGGCTGGCATGGATACAGGGGCCATAACTTTGAAAAACTCGATGAAATTCCATCCCGCTTGCTGGGCAATTAGTAGGTTTTGGGGCTCACCAACCAACGTGCAAACGCCGCCTAATGCGGTACCTATGGCGCCGTGCATCACGAGACTGCGTAAGAAGGCCCTGAAGGCTTCGAGATCCTCACGATGGTGATCGTGAACATCCCCATCGTGAGAGTGGTCGTGATTACCTGTTTTATGCCCCCCAGATGCGTATCGATGATAAACAGCGTAAAACCCTACCGAGACGGCTATGAGTACGGCGGTCACGGTTAACGCATCAAGGAAGGCGGAAAGAACTGCTGAGACCACCGAAAAGAGTAGCGATAACAGTATTTTGGAGCGTATACCTAGCAATATTTTTGTGAAGACAAAAAGTAGAAGGCTCTTCATAAAGTAGATGCCTGCCACCATAAACATCAGCAGTAATATTACTTCAAAGTTAGCTTCGGTTTCATGAAAAACACTCTCTGGAGAGGTCATTCCAATCGCAACAGCTTCTATTGCAAGTAGGCCGCCCGGCTGAAGGGGGTAGCACTTAAGCGCCATAGCCAGTGTAAAAATAAACTCGAGGATGAGTACCCAACCCGCTATGAAAGGATCGAAAGCGAAGAGAAAGGGGTTAATTACGAGAAACGCTATGATTGTTTGCTTGTACCAGGTACCAGACTGACCGAGAAAATTGTCCGTTAGGGCGGCTAATGGGTTTTGTTGCATGGCGTGAATTCCTTAAATATCACCAAAATAAGGCTGATGCTGACTTTCTAACTTAACCCATTAAGAGTAGCTCATAGTATGAACGCCATTGGGAGAGTGCTAAAGGGCCAGAATAGAGGTTGTTTACTTGCGACGACTGCCCCGCTTGCGCAATGATAATATCGATTTTACATGTCCAAGCGGGCCGGTAAAATGACGGAGTTTTACTTAAAAATCAACATTTATCAGAGACTTACTGTTTAGCGTTGGGCGAATATTGATCGCCCAGTATAGAATTTGGTCCCTTAGGCGCCTTGGTTGATGTTGTGGCGTCGTTTGCAGTGTCGTACGTGTTAAGCAAGGCAATGTGACTAGATCGAGATTTTCTATTAAGGTAATTGGGTAACTCTCAGAAAATTAAAGACTTTTTAACATTAGCCATTATACTTAACTGAATTATACATCCGTATTCCGGCAAGAACCCACCCCTAGCGAGGACGTCGTATAGTGAACTCATCAACTGATGCCGTTAATTTTCAATCACTTAAATTAGTGCGTGATGAATTAGTGGCCACCATTGACGACTCGGCACGTAATTTAGAAAATTTCGTAGGGCAGCAGCAAAATAGTGAATCGTTGCAAAACTGCATAGATGGCATTCGTCAGATAGTCGGCATTTTGCGGTTAATTCAATTTCGTGGGGCTTGTTTGCTAGCCGAAGAGCTGCTGGTAACCGCTACGGATATATCCCCGGGCAATTCAGGTGCCGAATATGACAGGCGCCTAGAAGTTATATCGAATACGTTTTTTGTGCTAACGCGTTACCTAGAATACATTCAGCAAGTTGAGCGAAAAATTCCTGTTTTGCTTATTCCTCAAATTAATGAACTCCGAAAAGTTCGGTTTGAACCGGCGCTTACCGAGTGTCATTTTTTTCATGTCGATTTAAGCCAAACACCGGTAATGCCGGCTTTCGAGCCTTTAGATCTGCAAGGAAGCGCGTTTGATCAGGTGGTGTCGAGACTGCGCCAAATGTATCAAATAGGGCTTCTGGGGTTGATGCGTGAAAAACAGGTTAAAAACTCTTATGCCATGATGCGCCGAGCGATGATCCGAATGCAGCGTTTGTCTGGCAGTAGCCATGCTTTGACACAACTTTGGTGGATGTCGAATCTCGTGCTCGATGCTATGCAAACGGAGAATATGTCATTGCTCGAAACGCGGAAAATGTTGTTTGGTCGAATTGATCGCGTACTAAGGCAAGTTCAGCAAAATGGAGAGGGCGCTCTTAATGCCTCTCCCCCTAGGGCTTTGCTGAAAGAGTTGGTTTATTTATTAGCGCTCTCGGGTAAAGACTCGGATGATATCCGTAATATTCGGTCGAAATATGATATTGAAAATTTCGACTACAAAGATACTGATTTATCGAATGAGCGTGATGCTCTTCATGGCCCCAGTGCGCACACGGTTATGTCCCTTGCAAAAGTGCTACAGGGCGAGCTCTCAAATACGAAAAAGGTGCTTGAAAGTGCTGCGCAAAGCAGTACCCAAAAAATTGATGATCTCGACGAGTTTTTGGGTAACTTGCAAAAAATTGCGGAAATCTTATCGATAGTTGGGCTTGTCTCGCCCAGCAATATCTTAAAAGATGAAATAAAGCGCATTCATTTGTGGAAACTAGAAGAAAATGGCCCTGAGCTCAGCGAGCTTTCAGATGTTGCCAGCACCATGTTGTACTTAGATAGTGCGGTAGCCTCCCTTGAAAATGCCAAACTCTCCGATGCAAAATTGGCCGAGGCGAACAAACTCGCGCAAACAGAAATTATTGCCTCAAACGAGCTGTCAGAGGCAGGCCGAATTGTAATAGAAGAGTGCGAAGCGGGCTTATCCCTCACCAAGCGCGCATTAACGTCGTATGCGGATTCTAATTTTGATAGTGGCCATATACGTAACATTGCGAAAACGTTAAACACTGTGCGTGGCGGAATGATAATGCTCAAGAAGGATCGCGCGGCTGAAATTCTTTCAAAGTGCGTTGATTTTGTTGATGGGGTTTTGATGGATCAAGATCGACCAGCGGCGCTAAAAGAATTGCTCGAAACCTTCGCCGATGCGGTGGTGGCGGTTGAATATTATTTGGATTCTGCTAACGCCTCTTTAGAGATGGATGAGTCTGTACTCAAAATTGCAGAAGAAAGCCTCGAAACTCTCGGTTTAGCTGTTTATGGAGAGGACTAGTCACTCAAAGGGCAATGGGGATGAGACACCTATTCGTATTATCGTTGTTTTAGACGGCGAACGACTATTGGTAGAAGCGGGGTCATGTGAATACCTTTTATCCCGTTCGCAACTACCGTCAGGCTTTCTGTGTGAGGCCCTCCACTTTAAACTCACACCTTCGTTAACGCTTTACCTGTGCTCAACGGCGTCTTTGGCATGCGATCAATTGGAATGGCGTAGCCTCCGAAGTTGTCTGGGTAATATCGATCAGGCGGCGTTTCAAGTGGCGAGTCGAGCGGTTCAAACGAGCCGATGGCTTATCGAGCATCAATACTGCGGCAAGTGCGGCGGTAAAACGGTGTTAGCCGACGATGAACCTAGCCTAGATTGCCAGCAATGCCAATTAAATTTTTACCCTCGAATATCACCTTGTGTCATTGGTTTAATTATCCGTGGAAATCATTGCTTACTCGCAAGAGGAGATAGGCTCCCAGAGGGAATGTTTAGTACACTGGCGGGGTTTATTGAGGTGGGGGAAAATGCAGAGCAGGCTTTTGCCCGTGAAGTGGAGGAAGAGGTTGGGCTTGTCGTACATAACCTTCGGTATGCAGGCTCTCAAGCTTGGCCTTTTCCTGGGCAGTTAATGTTTGGTTTTATTGCCGAGCATAAGGCTGGCGATATACGTATTGACGAAAAAGAAATTTTAGAGGCCGACTGGTTCCATTACAGTGATCTTCCCCTTATTCCTCCGGAGAGTACGATTTCCGGGCAATTAATAAGGCGGTTTGTAAAAGATAAAACGAACCAAGCGGTCAGCTAATAGGAGCGAGCATGTTATACAGCGGATTCGTAAGCCTCATTATAGTGATATCACTAGTGGCGATTTATTTTGGCTTGAAAATGGTGGGGAAAGGCCGCTGGATTATTGCGTGGATGCGGGGCAGTGTAGGCTTAGGTTTACTCGCACTAGCTGTATTTATGGTGCTAGTTAGCTTGGATCTGTTAAGTTACAAACAACTTTTGAGTGAAAAAACGTTAGGTACAATCAGCTTTAGTCAGAATGATACTCAAGATTACACTGCAACCTTAACGTTGATCCATGAGGGGTCTGAAAACAGCGTTGTAATTTATGGAGATCAATGGCAAATCGATGCTCGAGTGATAGCTTGGACGGGTTTTCTTAAGGGAATGGGGGCGAAGCCTGGGTACCGTTTAGACCGCCTTAGTGGGCGGTATTATTCACTTGAGGATGAACACCGAAAAAAACGTAGTGTTCATCAGCTATCAGAAAATCAGTATTGGATAGATAGTTGGAGTTGGTTGCAAAATAGTGGAGGTTTTGTCCCTCTTATTGATGCCAGCTATGGCAGTGCGACTTACCTCCCGATGGAGGACGGGGCTTTCTATCAGATATCGCTGAGTGCGAGTGGCCTAGTTGCCAGACCTATGAATGATGTCGCAACTCGAGCGGTTGAGCGTTGGCGTTAAATTATTAAACTACGAATTGGAGTGGGATTTTGGAATTTTTATTTGAATATGGCATGTTTTTAGCCAAGAGCATAACGTTAGTTGTGGCTATAGTGGCTATTGTTGTTGTAGTCGCGGCGTCCAGCATGAAGTCGCAGGGCCAAGGTAAAGGTCATATAGAAGTGACTATGTTAAACGAAAAGTTTGACGATATTGTTGAAGGTATAAAGTCTGTAGTGTTGGATGAGTCAGACCTTAAGCTGGAAGAAAAAAAGCGTAAAGCTGATGCGAAGTTGGAAAAGAAAGTCGCGAAAGAAAAACTAAAAGCGGCTAAAAAATCAAAAAAGGAGCCCGTTGAAAGTGATAATACAGTTGTAGCCGAAGTCGCCAAAAAGCGCGTGTTTGTAACGGAGTTCGATGGTGATATAAAAGCATCGGCAACAGAAGAGCTAAGAAAAATTGTAACGGCAATACTAGCGCTGGCCACAGAAAACGATGAAGTCGTCGTGAAATTGGAAAGTCAAGGTGGCATGGTGCACAGCTACGGTTTGGCTTCTAGCCAATTAACGCGTATCACTGATAAAAATATTCCTCTCACTATTTGCGTTGATAAGGTCGCCGCGAGTGGCGGCTATATGATGGCATGCGTGGCGAATAAAATTATCAGTGCTCCCTTCGCTATAATTGGCTCGATTGGCGTTGTGGCACAGCTACCTAACTTTCATCGTTTACTTAAAAAGAATGATATTGATTACGAAATGCTGACGGCGGGCGAGTACAAGCGTACGCTCACTATGTTTGGTGAAATTTCCGATAAGGGTCGTAAGAAATTCGTAGAAGATTTAGAAGACACCCATGTATTGTTTAAAGAGTTTATCCATGAAAATCGCAAAGCGGTGGATGTAGATGAAGTCTCTACGGGTGAAATTTGGTTTGGGTCGCGAGCGTTGGCTAAGAATTTGGTTGATGAAATTCAGACGTCTGATCAATATTTAATGGATGCATGCTCGGAAGCGGACGTGTTTGAAATTAACTATATAGAAAAGAAAACGTTGCCTGAGAAACTTGGTTTAAGTGTGGCGGTGGCCTTTGATAGTGTAGTGAACAAAACACTGACCAAACTGAACAACAAAATAATGAGTTAGTCCCGCCGAAGTTTGTCAGCAACGGCAATCGGGTTGGGGAAATTGAAGATAACGATATAGCTCGATATTAGAAAGCTAAATATCGCTGCACTTTGAATGAGAAGTGATGCTTTTTCCCCAATCAATCCTGTGCTCAAGGCAACAAATACTATCAACAGTGAAAACTCACTGATCTGCCCCAGCCTAAAGCCTATGTCCCACGCGAGCGCGGGTTTTTCACTTTGCTGCCTGAGTAAACCATAAAACACTAAAGGCTTGGCCGCTAACATAGCGATAGCGTACACGCTTGCAGCAAAAAGCACTTGTGGCAGTAGTTCAATGTTTAGCCTTGCGCCTAAGCTGAAAAAGAACAAAACTAAAAAGAAATCGCGTAGAGGCTTAAGGTTAAGGGCAATGTATTGCGCAATTGGGCTGGTTGCTATTGAGATACCCGCAATAAACGCCCCAATTTCGGCTGAAAGATTTAATAGCTCCGCTAGCTCCGCTAAACCCAAGCACCAGCCTATGGCGACAAGAAAAATATATTCGTGAAAGCGATCAAATTTAGTGATTAATTTGATTAGTATAAATTTTACAAATAGAAAGGCGCAAAGCACTAATACAGGAAGGGCTGCGACAGCAAAGCCGAGCAACTTGAAGTCTAGCTCACCGTTTTTACCGCTTAGAAGAATCATCAAACAAAAAATTGCGATAAAGTCTTGAAGCAATAGTAAGCCGATCATTAGTTCGCCGGTGTGCTTGTGGTGCAATACCGTTGTTGGTAGGAGTTTTATGCCAATAATGGTGCTGGAGAACATTGAGGCCATACCAATAACGACCGACTCCATTAGGGTAAAATCAAATAAAAGCCCAATACCTATACCGATTAACGCAAACACAGCACTACTGATAATGGCGATATGAGTGGCGCTTTTTAAAACAGCCAGCAGGGCGCGTGGCTGCATATCCAAGCCAAGCAAGAAAAGTAAAAATATAATGCCAATCTCTGCCATTTCCGCAATGTGAGAGATATCTTCAATAACAGAGAAGCCGAAAGGGCCGAGTGCGACACCTAACGCGATGTACGCAACTAAAAGAGGTTGGCGGGTATAAAGTGCAACTGAGGCGAGAACCGCTGCGCCGCAAAAAATGGCAAAAAAAGCGCTAAATATTCCGCCTTCCATAAGTCAGTTGCTTTTTGTTCGTTAGGGGAGTGGGGCACTGATATTCATCAGCCGTAGGGTGTATTCATACCCTATTAGTCTAGCACTGAAGTGGTGGTAGTGTTGAGTGGAATATTGCAGAGGAGTACTGAAAAAGAAGGAGGAGGAATATACGCGCCTTTGTTCGTAAAGAAAACGAAGGCGCGTGAAAAGGCGTTAGCTTCTACGTCTAAAGAGAGGCTGAGGCTCGTCTATACCTGCCTGATACCTAACGGAGAAATCAGCTAAGCATTCTTGCGCGGTATTGGTGCTAATGTCGTCATTTACAGCGAAACTTGAAATGCCGCATCGACTTAAGAAAAACATTTGGTCGGCAATAAAATTGCCAACGGCTCGCAAATCGCCTTTGAATTCATGAAGCTCTCGAATGGTGCGTGCGAGAGAAAAACCGCGTCCATCGGTGAACGCTGGAAACTCGATACCTATTAGAGAGGCATGTTGAAGTGCAATCTCTAAGTGTGGGCTTGAGAGGTCAAAATCGGTACTGATCCACGGTGAGCAGTTTGCAAGCTCGGCACTTTTCTTTTCCACAAACGTCAAATAGTCGCTTAGCGGTATGAGCCATTGGCCCGAAGCAAGGTTTGCGCCTACAACTTCCTCTGAGGTTAATGTGACCCACGGGTTCTCCGTGACCTCCCCATTTTTAATTAGCTTTGGCATATACGCGCTCCTTGAATGAATCTATTCCGACACGGCGATACGTCGATGAAAAGGCTTCGCCCTCGATTCGTTGCTCAACGAATACATCGATTAGCTTGCGAATAACGCTTGGCATTTGGTCGCGAGAAAAAGACGGGCCTAGTACTTTACCGAGTGCAGCATCATTTTTTGAATTTCCGCCCAGCTGTACTTGGTAGAATTCGAGGCCTTTTTTATCAACACCTAACACGCCTATATCGCCAATATGATGGTGGCCGCAGGCGTTCATACAGCCTGATATATTAAGGGCGAGGTCGCCTAGGTCGTAGAGGTAGTCAAGGTCGTCGAACTCACGTTGAATAGCCTCGGCAACAGGAATAGATTTAGCGTTCGCTAACGAACAGAAATCGCCGCCAGGGCAGCAGATCATGTCGGTAAGCGTGCCAATATTAGGCGTTGCAAAACCTGATATTTTAAGTTCAGCCCAAAGGTTTTGAAGCTCTTGAGTTTTTACATCGGCTAGTACAACGTTCTGGTCGTGCGTTGTGCGAATTTCACCAAACGAATAACGGTCGGCAAGGTCTGCTATAGCCTCTAGCTGAATATCAGTAACGTCGCCTGGTGCTACCCCTGTGGGTTTCAGTGATAAAGTTACAGCGTTGTAACCGGGCTTTGTGTGGCCTGTGACGTTTCGGTTAATCCAATTGGAAAATGCTTTGTTGTTGGCCGTTTGCTCTGAAAGCAACGCTTGGCTCTCGTCAGCATCGAAAATAGCGTATTCCGGTGCAGTAAAGAAACTTTTAGCGCGATTAATCTCTTTATCAGTAAGAAGCGTTTGGCTGTCTTGTATGAGTTTCCACTCTTGCTCAACCATGCTGGCAAAGGTTTCTACACCTTTTGCTTTCACCAATATTTTGATGCGCGCCTTGTACTTATTGTCGCGGCGGCCATGTAGGTTATAGACCCGTAATATTGCTTCTAGATAGGTTAACAGATCTTGTTCCGGTAAAAATTCACGGACGATACTGCCAATCACCGGTGTTCGGCCGAGTCCGCCGCCGACGAGAACGGTGAAGCCGATTGCGCCATTTTCCTGTTTGACTAGTTGTAAGCCGATATCGTGAAAATGGATAGCTGCGCGATCTTCTTCAGTGCCTGAAACAGCAATTTTAAATTTACGTGGCAAGAAGGCAAATTCTGGGTGGAATGTAGACCATTGACGAATAATCTCGCAATAGGGGCGAGGGTCAATAATTTCATCTTGTGCCACACCAGCGAATTGGTCAGAAGTCACATTGCGAATACAGTTACCGCTTGTTTGAACCGCGTGCATTTCAACGTCTGCAAGCTCAGCCAGAATATCGGGCACTTGTTCAAGCTGCGGCCAGTTTAGCTGTATATTCTGACGCGTAGTGAAGTGGCAATAGCCTTTATCGTAAAGCCGCGTGATATGGGCAACTTTACGTAACTGCTTGGAATTAAGCATGCCGTAAGGCACTGCAATTCGAAGCATTGGCGCTAGTCGCTGAATATAAAGTCCATTTTGTAAGCGTAGCGGGAGAAATTCTTCTTCTTTTAGTTCACCAGCCAAAAAACGGTCTGTTTGACCTCTAAACTGGGCTACGCGCTCACGGATGATTTTATGGTCATGTTCGTCGTAAACGTACATTGAATAGCATTACCTGATTATCGGGTTATAGTGGTAAAGACGTATTACCGTTATACACGTAAATTTAGAGAGGGCTTGTATACCCATTATCTACGTGGTTAAAACGTAAATACTGCCAATAAAAAAGAGCGCAAGGATACAGGATTTGATCGTCGCCTGCGAGCCTCTGGAAAGATAGGATGGTGCGTGTGCTTCTGGCTGACCAGAAAATAGTCAATAGTCGACTGGATGCGGGTCGGTTTAGGGGCTTAAAGTAGGGATAATCAGTTAAATGGCACTTTTATTTAGAACTAATGGTGATAATTCTTCAAAGGGTCTTGCCAATTTGCCCCACTTACGCTTGAATAGAGCTTCGTTGAACAGTTCTTATATGTGAATCATGTTCGTTTTATAAATCGTACTCTACATGAGAATAACAAGGGGGAGTCGGTGGAAGATGACATTCAAATGATGGAAACAGGTGACAGTGTTGCAGATGCTGTAGCTGCAGTTGCGTTGATTTTGATCTTCGTTACTACTTGCGTATTCTGGATTAGCGGACAATAAGTTTTAGCCCATACAGGATGAGTCCTACCGTGTTGTACGCTATAAGTGTTGGCTTGGTATGGAAAGGCTAAAAAGGCCCTGCTCTTTGAGTGGGGCCTTTTTTTATGTAAGCGTTATGCGTGATAGGTTGGAGTTAAACAACCATAGCAACGATAAAAACAAGCGTCATCATAAAGCATAGGGTAAAAATTACGCCTGCTGCGATATAGGGAACAATGCTTTTTTGGGCGAAATCGGCTTCTCTATTTTTGTTGCTCTGCACACCAAATGCAGCCGCAAATGCCGTTAGCATCAATCTTAAAAAACTAAGCTTCCGAGGCTGCTCCGTGGCTGTGGGTTCTGATTGTTTTTCGGGGTTGCTGGACATAGAAAAAGCTGCGCACGTTTAAATTGAAGCGCTCATAGTGCCAGAGATTACCTCAAACCCCAATTTCTATTGTGTAAAACTTACGTAATGCAGCCCCTGCTGTGTAGAGGTGGCGTTTGCTTTCGCCAAAATCTTTTTTGCTACGGTATAGAGTTTATTCGCTTCCTTTAATTCACTAAAACAGTTTTTACGCGCCTTGTCTTTTGTGTCTGAGCAGGTAGTGCGCAACGATTTGTATTCATTAATCACGGCTAGCGCTTGCTCTTGGGTCATCATATGAGAGTTGGCATCACGACCATAAGAAAGTGGGCTTACACTAATTAAAATCGAGAGGATGACGTGACAGGTTGCCGTTTTAAGAGGGTACATGAGCAATGATTCCAGTTAGTTACTTCTACAAAATAGGTTAGCTTGATTGTAGGTGTATATCTGGATTGGGCACTAAAGAATGGGTTTTGTGTGATTAAAATCCCATTCTTTAGTGTGTTTTGGCGGGTGTTTTTACTTGTTCTGCTTTTGCCTCACGGGCTTGTCTAGGTGTCGTAATGAAGGATCGATTGTAACCATCTTTCGAGTGTTTCAATGCTCATACCTTTACGCTTAGCGAGGGAGTCTATTTGATCTCGCGTAATGGTCCCTACGTTAATGTAGCGAGCGTCAGGGTGGGCAAAATACCAGCCTGATACCGATGCGGCCGGATACATGGCAAAGTGTTCGGTAAGTGATACTCCAATGGATTCTTCCGATTGTAGCAGTGTAAATAATGTGCCTTTTTCGGTATGGTCAGGACAAGCCGGATAACCCGGTGCTGGACGAATACCTTGGTATTTTTCTTTGATGAGTTCAGTATTGCTGAGTTTCTCATCATTTACGTACCCCCAGTCGTCAACTCGCACTTGTTGGTGTAGGGTTTCTGCTAGCGCCTCTGCCAGCCGGTCTGCCAGTGCTTTTACCATGATGGCGTTATAGTCATCATCTTTATCCTGATAGTGTTTTGCGAGTTCGTCGGCACCTATGCCGGCAGTAACCGTGAATCCGCCTATATAGTCTGTATAGCCTGCGGTTTTAGGGGCAATAAAGTCAGCGAGAGAGGTTAACGGGTTGCCCTTATCCGTTTTGTCTATTTGCTGGCGAATATGGTGCAGGGTTGCTATAGCGTTTCCATCGCTATCGGAAACTTCGATATCATCGTCGTTAACTGTATTGGCGGGCCAGAAACCATAAACCGCACTGGCGCGTAATGATTGGTTGCGGATAATCTCTTTTAGTAATGCTTGAGCGTCTGCAAATAGCTGTGTGGCGGCTTCACCAACAACACTATCGGTAAGGATAGCGGGGTATTTACCACTAAGATCCCAACTGATAAAAAAGGGCGTCCAGTCGATGAAGGGTAGTAGTTTTTCAAGCGGATAGTTTTCTATTATTTTGGTGCCGATAAATTGCGGCGTTGTCGGCTTATAATTATTCCATTCCAGCTGTGTTTTGTTGCTAACGGCTTCAGCGTAGGGCATAGGTTTACGTACAGACGTACGATTTCTTCTGCGCTCACGGACTTTTTCGTAATCTGCCTGTGTTTTTTCGTAGAAGGCAGGGCGCGCGTCGTCAGACATTATTTTGGACGCTACACCTACTGCGCGAGAGGCGTCCGCAACATAGATAGCTTGGTTTAGAGTGTATTTAGGATCGATTTTGACGGCGGTGTGCGCTTTTGATGTTGTTGCACCTCCAATCATAAGTGGCAGGTTAATGTTCTGACGTTCCATTTCGCTAGCAACAGTTACCATTTCGTCTAAGGATGGTGTAATTAAACCTGAAAGCCCAATGATGTCACATTTTTCTTGTACGGCGACTTCCAGTATTTTCTCGCAGGGTACCATTACACCTAGATCGACAATTTCAAAATTGTTGCACTGAAGTACGACACCGACAATATTTTTGCCTATATCGTGAACATCGCCTTTAACGGTGGCCATCAGAATCTTACCGTTCGATTGAGTCTCGCCTGTTTTCTCAGCTTCAATGTAAGGTTGTAACCAGTTCACCGCTTGTTTCATCACGCGAGCAGATTTTACGACCTGCGGTAAAAACATTTTTCCTGAGCCAAATAGGTCGCCGACGACGTTCATGCCATCCATCAAAGCGCCTTCGATTACATCAAGAGGGCGATTGGTGTTGAGCCTAGCTTCCTCCGTGTCTTCGTCGATAAAGTTAGAGATGCCTTTTATCAGTGCGTACTCTAATCGTTTGTTGACGGGAAGCTCCCGCCACTCGAGATTTTCGGTTTTTGCTTGTGTCTGGCCGTCACCACGATATTGTTCTGCGACAGCGAGCAACGCTTCTGTGCCTTCGGGTGTCCGATTGAGAATAACGTCCTCAACGAGTTTGCGTAGTTCTTCGGGAAGGTCATCGTAGATGGCGAGTTGTCCGGCATTGACAATGCCCATGCTCATTCCAGCTTGAATGGCGTAATATAGGAAGACGGAGTGAATGGCCTCTCGAACAGGGTTGTTACCACGAAAGGAAAAAGAGACATTACTAACACCACCGGAAATACCTGCGCCCGGTAGATTTTTTCGTATCCACTGGGTTGCTTCAATAAAGTCTACGGCGTAATTGTTGTGTTCATCTATACCTGTTGCAACCGCAAAAATATTAGGGTCAAAAATAATATCTTCTGGATGAAATCCCACCTCTTTGGTGAGGATGTCGTAGGAGCGTTTGCATATTTCGATTTTTCGAGCGGCAGTGTCGGCTTGGCCTTTTTCGTCGAATGCCATCACGATTACGGCAGCACCGTAAAGCCGGCATAATTTGGCACGCTCCAAAAATTCAGCCTCGCCTTCTTTAAGGCTAATGGAGTTAACAATGGGTTTGCCCTGTATACAGCGTAATCCAGCTTCAATAACCTCCCATTTGGACGAATCCACCATTATGGGCACGCGTGCAATATCAGGCTCGCCGGCAATTAAGTTTAAAAACTTGGTCATGGCCGCGACGGCATCGAGCATGCCTTCGTCCATGTTTATGTCGATTACTTGGGCGCCTTCGGCCACTTGCTGCTGTGCAACTTCTAGCGCGGTATTGTAATCCTCTTCAAGAATTAAACGTTTGAATCGAGCGGATCCGGTGACATTACATCGCTCGCCTACGTTTACAAATAAAGAATCGGTGTTGATATTGAACGGTTCTAGGCCTGATAGTCGGCAGGCGGAGGGCGGGGTAACAATTTTTCGTGGCGAATAAGGGGTAACGATTTTTGCTATAGCGGAAATATGCTCAGGAGACGTGCCGCAGCACCCGCCAATGATATTAAGGTAACCTTTCTCCGCAAAACCGGCGACAATTTCGGCCATTTCATTTGCGGTTTGATCGTACTCGCCAAACTCGTTTGGTAAACCAGCATTAGGGTGAGCCGAGACAAAGCAGTTTGCTATGCGCGATAGCTCTTTTACGTAAGGCTCTAGCTCTTTAGCGCCTAACGCACAGTTAAGGCCGATTGATATTGGGTCTGCGTGGGCAAGTGAGTTGTAGAAGGCTTCTGTGGTCTGGCCGGATAAGGTGCGCCCAGAAGCGTCTGTAATTGTGCCCGATATCATTATGGGAAGTTCTGAACCTATCTCGACAAAAACCGATTTAACGGCAAAGATAGCGGCTTTAGCGTTGAGTGTATCGAAAATCGTTTCGATCAAGATAATATCGGCGCCGCCTTCAATAAGCCCGCGGGTAGATTCTGAATAGTTTTCAACAAGCTCTTCAAACGTAACGTTTCGTGCGCTGGGGTCATTTACGTCTGGTGATATAGAGCAAGTGCGGCTGGTTGGCCCAATAATACCGGCAACCCATCGCGGTTTTTCTGGTGTTTGGCGTGTTGCGTCGTCGGCGGCTTCTCGGGCTAGTTTGGCTGCCTGTACGTTTAGTTCGTAGCTTATATGCTGGGTATCGTAATCGGCTTGCGAAACCTGCGTAGCATTAAACGTATTGGTTTCTAATATGTCGGCGCCAGCGTCTAGATAGGCTTTATGGATATCACGAATAAGGTTGGGTTGAGTGAGGGTGAGTAAATCGTTGTTACCCCCTAAATCTTTATGATGTGCTGCGAAGCGCTCGCCTCTGTAGTCGTTTTCTTGCAACTTATGCCGTTGAATCATTGTACCCATCGCACCATCAAGGATGAGAATTCTGTCTTTTAATGCCGTGCGGAGTAATTCAGCGCGTTTCAGTTGTTCGGGAGACATAAGTTACCTGTGACAAACGTAGTAAGTGAAAATGAAATTTTTGACGGGCTAGGGCCGTATTGCCGCCCCAACATCTATATCGAAATATATTGATATAGATGTTGGGTAGTGAATGCTACCAGATTGACGTTTAAATCACACGCCTATTTGATTAGGCTCGCGCCTGCGGCTAGCGGGCGTAAGTATAAGTGATTCGGGTGTAACCGCGGCACCTCGGTTGTAATTAAATTAAGCCTCTGCGCCCGCTCGATAAAGGAATTCGTATTTGTGAGTGGGTAGTATTTTGGGGGTGTGGTTATGTACGACAGTACAGAGAAGGACTATTTTACATTTTCATTGAAGGGGATTTCGGCTACCATACCCTACTAATTCACTCGGGTATTAACCTGGCCATTTTAGGGACTTCGATGTTAAATGTAACTATCACGCCATCGGCACAAAGCTATCTTAAAGAGCTTCTTGATAAGCAAGAATGCGAAGGTATTGGGATTAGAATGTTTGTCTCTAACCCGGGCACTCCGCAAGCTGAAACGTGCATTGCTTATTGCCGCCCAGGTGAAGAAATTGATGATGACATTACGCTCGATCTGAACGGCTTTACGGCTTATTTTGAAGGTCGAAGCGTGCCATTTCTTGATGAAGCAAAGGTTGATTACTCTTCCGATAAGATGGGTGGGCAGCTTACTATTCGAGCGCCAAACTCTAAAATGCCGAAAATAAGTGACGACAGCCCTATTGAAGACAAAATAAATTACGTTCTCCACAATGAAGTTAACCCCGGGTTAGCCTCTCATGGGGGCAATGTTAGTTTGGTTGAGGTGACCGAGGATCATTATGCCATTTTACAGTTTGGCGGTGGTTGTCAGGGGTGTAGTGCTGTCGACATGACGTTAAAAGAGGGCGTTGAGAAATCTTTAGTTGCTAAAGTTCCTGAGTTAAAAGGGGTAAAAGACGTTACAGACCATACGGATAAGTCTCAAGCTTACTACTAACTGTTAGTTTAGGGGATGGTGACACTTCTTCAGCAATGAGGTGTTTTGTGAGTAAAGGAGAGATGTACACCGACAACCAGCGTTGTTACTTTGTCGGTGTACACAGTATTTAGACGTCGTTAATTAATTTTTCGCTGTGTTTCAGCATCATCTCTACGAATTCATACTGTGGCGTGCCGTTTAAGGCTGATCGTCTGCAGTCGATAATCATGTCATTTGCCCATTCAACATCATAGCGGTCCATTTCAATGGCGCCGTCTTCAGTTCGGCAAAAACCAATTAAGATTGTTCGATCTGCTTCGGAGTGGATGACTGTCTGAACGTTCTGAAGAAACTCCTGCAGTGTCACAAAGTCGGTTATTTGATCGCAAAGCTCCATTGGTGCAAATACGTAGTCGAACCCAGACATTTCCGCGACGCGGATATCAAACCAGTCTGCAACGGTATCGTAAAGCTCGCCAAAAGGTTGGGATATGGGCGCCGTGGTTCTTGTGTAGTTCTTTTCCGTGAGGGTGGTCATGAGCGTACCCCGTAGTCTTGTTGAGAACTGACACACTCCTTGTTGTATCTTTTCTGATGAATTAATTTTTATTGTTTGTTTCGCTTTAGCCGATAAATACCATAACTAAACCTATTAGTGGTCACCCATCGGTTATGCTAATGAGAAATTAACAGCAACTAGCGCGTAAATCCACTACTTTTGGCTGGTTTAGATCAAAAAATGAGTGTTTATTATACGTTAAGAAAGGAACGGTATACTGCTGGTGGTGTTACTGTCTATCTCGGTCGTTCAGTGGTTTCGGTTAATGCAAATAATAACAGGGGGTTAGGCCCTATTTGTAAAGTCATTTCTAGGTTTTCACAGGAAGGGAGGGGGTATAGAGTGGGCGAGGCTGTTCCTCAAAGGCAACGGAAGGTTAGTTATAAGAAAACGATGAGCACAAAAAACGGGCCATGTAGGCCCGTTCTCGTTAGGTGTGTCGTGGTTTAGCGCTTTCGGTTCGGCAGTACGGAAGTAAGCTTCTCAGCGGAGCTTAAGATAACTGTCTCGGTGGTTTCCCAGTCGATACAGGCATCGGTTACCGATACGCCGTACGTTAATTCGCTCAAGTCTGCGGGTATTTTTTGATTGCCTGGGCCAATGTTACTTTCAATCATAACGCCCATGATGGATTTGTTGCCTTCCAGTATTTGGTTGGTTACGTTATCCATTACTAATGGTTGGAGCTCATGATTTTTGTTTGAGTTAGCGTGGCTGCAGTCGATCATAATGTTGTTGGCGACTTTACCGCCAATAAGCTCTTTCTCGCATATTGCAACACTGACAGAGTCGTAATTGGGCTTGCCATTACCGCCTCTTAATACAACGTGTCCATAGGCATTACCGCGCGTTGTAATAACAGATACGGAGCCGTGTTTGTTGATGCCGAGAAAACGGTGAGCACTGGAGACTGATTGAAGTGCATTGATTGCAACAGTTAAGCCACCGTCGGTACCATTTTTAAAGCCAACAGCACAGGATAAACCGCTAGCCATTTCACGGTGTGTTTGAGATTCGGTTGTACGTGCGCCGATAGCAGACCACGTAATTAAATCTTGTAGGTATTGCGGAGAAATAGGGTCGAGTGCCTCGGTGGCAGTAGGTAAACCCAATTCGGCGATATCGAGTAATAATTGACGACCTACGTGTAAGCCTTCGCCAATTTTGAAGGAGTCATTCATATGGGGGTCGTTGATCAACCCTTTCCAGCCCGTTGTTGTACGAGGCTTTTCAAAATAGACACGCATAACGATGTATAGCGAGTCTTTAACCTTCTCGGCCAGTACTTTTAAGCGGCGAGCATAATCCATTGCAGCTTCTGGGTCATGGATAGAGCAGGGGCCGATAACCACGATTAATCGTGGATCGCTACCATCTAAAATATTACGTACCGTTTCGCGGCCCAAATTTACGGTGTTTAAAGCTTTCTCTGTAAGAGGGAGCTTTTCTTGTAACTGGGCAGGCGTAACTAATACTTCCTGAGAAACTACATTTAAATCCTGGATATTTGACATAGGTGTATCCGAGTTCATTCATTACTGGGTTTTAGCTTCGAAAACGCGTCAGCGGTACTCAGCTGGTGATCATCATTGTGTCCGTATTGTACTGGATTCAATTTGCAAATTGGGTGATTAGGCCGATAAAAAGTAACAAACTATAAGATCTATCAGGGTAAGCTAACTTCGACCAACTCACAGAGCCGAGGAAAATAAAGCGCAGCCTTGTATTGCTTTACCTCTTTACGTTGCGTGTTTTTATCCAGTTGTCGTAATAATCCCGTATAAAAAGCGAGCTGGGTTTTATAGCGGGCAATTTCTGCTGCATAGAAGGCTTCTAACTCAATATTTTCTTTTGGGACGGTGCTTTTATAATCAATTATCCAGCGCGTTCCTTCTTTATCAATAAAAGTTCGGTCAACAATTGCAAGTTTTGGTGGTTGCCCGTAATGAAGCTGATATTCACTTTCACTTGCGTGATGTTCGTTGCTCAACACCCATACACCTTTGGGATCTTGTAAAACGGTGCGTACCGTGTCTGCTAGTAGGTTAAGTGCCGGTGGAATGATATTCGAATGAACACCTAGTTGAGATAGCTGCGCGGCCCAGAAGGGCTTGGCCTGGCTTATACGGTCTTGATCCCACTCGACTAACCCGTCTTTTTGAAGTTGGCACAATATTCTATGTAATACCGTACCCGTTGCAGCAGCGTGCAGGTGGGTGTCATACGCGCCGTCAAATACACTAAGCTCGGTGTTATCGTAAGACTCTGGCAGCCAGTTATGATGCGTTTCGAATTGTAATATTTCTGACGGGGGCGTTAGTGGTAACCGAGGGATTTGCTGGTTCTGTGGTGCGTGCGCCGAGCCTTCCGGTACCGGT
>Ga0065722_104320_pt1 | contig 35533 bp, 33 predicted proteins | sample BansetMetagenome_FD_59109 | JGI IMG/M metagenome (GOLD analysis project Ga0065722, IMG submission 59109) | Bankia setacea gill microbial communities from Puget Sound, Washington, USA - Caecum Enriched | ecosystem: Host-associated > Mollusca > Digestive system > Ceca | place: United States... | reverse complement strand
CCCCCCCGGCAAGCCATACTGGCCTAACCCGTGAGAAAAACTTCAAACACATTGCCTCGTGCGCCGCCACATCACAAGCAGTACAATACTGCCGCAGCTTGGCCGAAGTCTCGGCCGCGTCCAAACAACAAGATACAGGTACACCTCTTGCTCAGCTATCGACACGCCTATCATGCCGGCAATTTTGCCGATGTCTTAAAACATATCGTTGCGGTTGATATATTGGAATATCTATGCAAAAAACAAAAAGCGTTTAGCTATATTGATACCCATGCCGGTGCAGGTTTATACCACCTGCGTTCAGAGCACGGCCAAAAACTTGAAGAGTACCGCAACGGCATCGCTAAGCTCACCCTCACCGACTGGCCAGAACTAAAATCTTATTTATCGATTGTTCGGCAGAGTAATAGTAATGACGAACTAACGTTTTATCCTGGCTCGCCACTTATAGCCAAGCATTTTCTACGCCCTCAAGATAAAGCTTGGCTTTATGAACTACACCCGAGTGATTTCACAAGCTTAAGTAGCCATACCGCCGACACCCACGGCCGTATGACATGCTTCAAAGAAGACGGTTTCAAGGGGCTTCTCGCTCAGCTCCCCCCACTGTCGCGACGGGCCTTTGTATTAATTGATCCGCCCTACGAAATAAAACATGACTACGAAAAAGTTTTTGATACCCTAAACAAGGCCTACCAAAAGTTTTCTACAGGCTGCTACGCACTGTGGTACCCGGTGGTTCAAAGAAGTACCATTGATCGACTTGAAAATCAATTTCGCAACAGTAAAATACGAGATATTCAACGTTTTGAACTAGGGCTGAGCGGAGACTCAGAGGCACGAGGAATGAGCGCCTCAGGAGTGATCGTCATTAATCCTTCTTGGGGCTTGTACAATAGGATGTCGACACTTCTGCCAAAGTTATGTCAAACATTGGCGGGTGATAACGGACATTTTCGTTGCGATATTCTCGTCGATGAATAATCACTTTCGTTCTGTATCGAGGCCCCTTGCCGCCACTTGGATCGCACGTCTTACGGGTAATTCCTGAAAAGCAGAGGCGCCCTAAGATTAAACTCTTTACCGTAACCAAGGAATTTTCCTTGCTTTGGTACACCATATCCATTGAAACTTTCGCCAAGGAAAAAATATGACCACAGAAATACGCACACTAGACAGTAAACTGGTTTATAAAAACCAGTGGATGAGTGTACGAGAAGATAAAATTCAACGAGCCAGCGGCTCGGAGGGTATTTTTGGCGTTGTTGATAAAACTGATTTTGTGGTTATTGTTCCCGTGGATGGGCCGTACATTCACTTAGTAGAGCAGTATCGGTATCCGGTGCAGGGGCGATTCTGGGAGCTGCCCCAAGGCGCATGGGAAACAAATGCCGACGCAAGCCCTCTAGAGGTGGCTAAAGGCGAACTTCAAGAGGAAACCGGGCTACTAGCGAACTCTATGGAATACGTTGGCTTTCAATACCTCGCTTACGGCTATTCAAGTCAGGGGTATCATATTTACTTGGCCTCCGACTTTAAAAAGACTGAGACCAACTTGGACATAGAAGAAGAGGGTTTGATCACTAAGAGAGTAACGCTAAACGACTTTGAAAAACTAATTCTATCGGGGGATATAAAAGACGCCTCCAGTGTGAATGCCTACGGCTTAACAAAAATGAAAGGGCTGCTTTAAAAAAAACACTATCACCTTTGCAAATAAGCACAAAGAACCGCTAGTCTGCGCGAGTATCCGGGATAAATTCGTGTACATCTCTAGTCGCCATTTCTTCGTATACTGACCATTTTTGGTTCACCACCTGCTGTGCCAAGCGCATTAAGCGCTTCGCCTCCTCTGGGTTTCGGTCGCGTAAAACGGTGTAACGATTTTCTCTATAGGCGTAATCTTGTAAGTGAATACTGGGACGTAAGGAATCTAATACAAAAGGGTTTCGACCAGCCGAGTGCAGGCCGGGGTTATAACGATACAAGGGCCAGTAACCACTCTTAACGGCCAGTTTTTGCTGCTGTAAACCCTCGTCCATACTGATGCCGTGTTCAATACAGTGACTATAGGCAATGATTAACGACGGCCCCTTATAAGCTTCTGCCTCTCGAAAAGCTTGCAGAGCTTGTTGCGGATTGGCTCCCAACGCCACCCGAGCCACATAAACATTGCCATAGGCGATGGCTTGCAAGCTCAAGTCCTTTTGCGGCACCACTTTCCCTCCAGCCGCAAACTTTGCCACCGCGCCAATTGGAGTAGCTTTAGACGCCTGCCCGCCGGTATTAGAATAGACTTCCGTATCCATCACTAATACATTTACATCGCGTCCACTAGCCAAAACATGGTCTAAGCCACCATAACCAATATCGTATGCCCACCCGTCCCCTCCCACGATCCAAATGCTTCGGCGTACCAAGTGATCAATCACCGACAGTAAGTCTTTTGCCAAAGGGTCTCGCACATGTTTCAAGGCATCCCGCAAAACACTGACCCTATCGCGCTGTTTTCGAATATCACTTTCCATTGCTTGCGGCGCGTCGAGTGTTTCATCCACCAAAGTTGCATTCAACTGCGAACGCAGCTGTGCTAAACGCTCACGAGCAAGCGCTAAGTGTTGGTCAGCGGTTAAGCGATAACCATAGCCAAATTCAGCGTTGTCTTCGAACAGGGAATTACACCAAGCTGGGCCTTTACCTTCATCATTTTGTGCCCATGGCGTGGTTGGTAAGTTGCCGCCATAAATGGAGGAGCAACCTGTTGCATTGGCCACCAAGGCCCGGTCACCAAACAATTGACTAATTAATTTTAAATACGGCGTCTCGCCACACCCCGCGCAGGCACCGCTAAATTCAAACAAGGGCTGCAGAAATTGAACGCCACGAACATTGGAGAAATCGACCATCGCGCGGTTGTTATAAGGCAAAGTTTCAAAAAAATGCACATTAACTTTTTCGTCCTCAAACCTGTCATGTTTGGCACGCATATTCACAGCGTGGTGACTTTCATCTTCCATATCATTCACTGGACAAGCTTTTACGCACAAACCACAACCAGTGCAGTCTTCGGGGTAAACCTGTAGTGTATAGCGCAAATCAGGGAACCCTCGCGCATTCACTTGCGAGGACTTAAACGTATCGGGCGCCGACACCAAGGCTTGCTGCTGGTAGAATTTGGCACGAATCGCCGCGTGCGGACAAACAATGGAACAGTTCCCACATTGAATACAAAGCTCAGAATCCCAAATAGGGATATCGGCAGCAATATTGCGCTTTTCCCATTGCGTGGTTCCCGTTGGATAAGTACCGTCATCCGGCAATTGACTAACGGGAATCAAATCACCTTTACCGTGAATAATTCTGCTGGTGACTCTTTTAACAAAATCAGGTGCACCATCAAAAGCGGCCATAACATCTGGATCGTGATCACTGCTCGCTTCCATGGGGTATTTTACTTTTTGCAAATGCGCCAGCGCTTGATCAATGGCTGCGAAGTTACGTTTAACGATTTCTTCGCCTTTTCGGGCATAGCTTTTTTCAGCCGCCTCCTTTATTTTTCCAATGGCCTCATCTTTGGGCATTACCCCGCTTAACGCAAAAAAACAGGTTTGCATCACCGTATTGATGCGATTGCCCATTCCTACCGAGCGGGCGACCTTCGCCCCATTGATCACATAGAATGCGATGTTTTTCTTAATCATGTCTTGTTGTACACGACGGGGTAACTCAGCCCACACTGTATCGCTATCATAGGGGCTATTGAGTAAAAATATTGCGCCGGACTGTGCTCGATCCAGCATTTCCACGTGGTCAATAAACCCATATTGGTGGCAAGCAATAAATGAAGCAGAGTTAATCAGGTACGGCTGTTCAATATGGCGAGGGCCAAAACGCAAATGCGATGTAGTCATACTACCCGCTTTTTTAGAATCGTAGACAAAATACCCCTGAGCGGCGTAGCGTTCTTCGCTGCCGATAATTTTAATAGTGTTTTTATTGGCACCCACGGTTCCGTCTGCTCCCAAGCCATAAAACAGCGCTCGCACGGTGTCCTCAGGCTCAAGATCCAGCGCTTTTATATTATTCAAACTGGTAAAGGCGCGATCATCAATAATACCAATGGTAAAACCATTTTTAGGGTTTTGCTCGAGCAATTCTTCAAATATTCGTGCCGCCATTGCCGGGGTAAACTCTTTACTCGACAGGCCGTACCGGCCACCAATAACGCGAGGCAATGTCTTTCTTTCACCTCGGCTATACGCTTGAGCCAATTCCGTCACTACATCTTTATACAGCGGCTCGCCATTAGCGCCGGGCTCTTTTGTTCTATCCAATACCGCTATACTGCTGACGCTTGCAGGGAGCGCACGTAAAAAATGCGTTGCACTAAAAGGCCGATACAAGCGAACCCGTAAAACCCCCACTTTCTGGTTCTGCCCATTGAGATACTTCACCGTTGCAATGGCGGTTTCTGTTGCCGAGCCCATAAGTATTAAGGCTCGTGTCGCTTCGGGATCGCCAAAATACTCAAATAGCTGGTAGTGTCGACCGGTTAACTCGGCGAACTTTTTGCAGTTTTCTTCAATAATGCCAATACTGTTGGTGTAATACGTATTGACACTCTCTCGACCCTGAAAGTAGGTGTCGGGGTTTTGCGCTGTACCTCGCATTTTAGGCTGATCTGGATTCAGTGCCCGCTGGCGATGAGCGTAGACCCATTCATCGTTAATCATTGCGCGAATATGTTCATCGGCTAGCAGCGAGATTTTGCTAACTTCATGGGAGGTGCGGAAGCCATCAAAGAAATGCACCATGGGCACTCGACTTTTGAGTGTGCTCGCCTGAGTAATGAGCGCCATATCATGACATTCTTGGACCGACGCTGAGGCCATCTGTGCAAACCCCGTTTGGCGCACAGCCATCACGTCTTGATGATCACCAAAAATAGACAAGCCTTGCGCGGCTAGTGAGCGTGCTGCCACATGAAAGACCGTTGGTGTTAATTCCCCGGCAATTTTGTACATATTGGGGATCATTAACAATAACCCCTGAGAGGCTGTAAACGTTGTGGTAAGCGCCCCGGTTTGCAGTGCGCCGTGAACCGTACCTGCGGCCCCCCCCTCACTTTGCAATTCCGCAATTAATGGCGTTTGCCCCCAAATATTTTTTACTTTTTGGCTTGCCCATTGATCGGCAAATTCGGCCATAGGTGACGAAGGCGTGATGGGGTAAATAGAACAAATCTCGTTTGTTCGGTAGGCCACATAAGCCGTGGCTTCTCCCCCGTCGAGAGTAACTGTGGTGGGCTTAGATAAACTCACGGCAAACTCCTTAGGCTTTACTTGTCATATGGATCGCAGCAGTGGGGCACTGCAAGGCACAGGCACTGCACCCCGTGCAAAGGGAGTAGTCTATTTGATAGAAACGACCTCTTCCGAGTTTAATGATGGCATTTTCTGGGCAAGCCCCATAACAGCCGTCGCACTCAAAACAATTGCCACACGAATAGCAGCGACTCGCTTCATATTGCACGTCACTTTCACTCAAGCCACCCATAACCTCATCAAAACTATGATTGCGCTCTAGCGCTGGCACAACAGGTTGTTGCGATTGACTAGCGTTGGTGTAATACCCAATATTGAGGGCATCCAAGCCTACCTCCGGCGAGGTGTATTTTGTTGGCACCACTTGCCCACAGATAAAAGCATGAATATTGCGCGCCGCTTTTTTACCATGACCGGTTGCAATGGTGACGGTTCGCTCACTGGGCACCATGTCTCCCCCCGCAAAAACTCCCGGGTGGCCGGTCATCATGTTGTCGTCAACCTGTACGGTTCCATCCGCAGAAAAGGCAATTCCCGGAATATGTTCCATTAATTGCGAGTCAATATTTTGCCCCAGAGCCAAAATCAAAGCATCGGCTTCGAGTGTTTCAAACTCACCCGTTGGATGCGGTCGCCCATCTTCATCTAAGGCCATTTTTTCAACTTTGATCTGGTCTTCATCAATTTCATAAATGCTTCTCAACCAGTTTATTTTTACCCCCTCCTCCATAGCCTCTTCTGCCTCAAAACTGTGAGCTGGCATATGCTCCATATCTCGGCGATAGATAATTAACGTTTCTTCAGCCCCTAGGCGCTTAGCGGTGCGAGCGGCGTCAATAGCGGTGTTTCCACCGCCGTAAATGGCAACACGACGCCCGAGCATGGGTTTATTCCCTTCGTTTACGTCGTGAAGGTAACTAACTGCGTCTAATATTTTTCCTGCTTCGCGCACAGGTATGTTGATTTTTTTTGAAATGTGCGCTCCAACCGCAACAAAAACCGCATCAAACGCCCCAGTTTCTTTGGCTTCTTGTAAGTTATCAACTTTGCTATTGAGACGTATCTTCACCCCCATTTTTTCTATTCGAGCCACCTCACTACGCAATATTTTTCGCGGTAACCGGTAAGCAGGGATGCCGAAGTGCATCATGCCGCCAGCAACGGTTCCAGCCTCTCTAATTTCCACAGTATGTCCTATACGCGCAAGCTGGTAAGCAGCACTTAAACCACTCGGCCCCGCGCCAATGACCAAAATACGTTTGCCGGTTTTTCGACTGGTAAAACTAGGCATCCACCCTTGCTCAATAGCCATATCGCCAAGAAATCGCTCGATTTGATGAATACTTACCGCGCCATCCACTTGCTCCCGATTACAACTTTGCTCGCAAGGGTGATAACACACTCGCCCATGAACGGCCGGCATCGGGTTATTTTCCATAATCACTTGCCAAGCCTGCTGGTAGCGCCCCTCATGCACCAAAGCCAACCAAGCTTGAATGTTTTCACCTGCAGGACAGGCGTGATTACAGGGGGGAATGAAATCTTGGTATACCGGCCGCTTATTGACAGCAGGACCGGTACCATGACTGAGGCTAAGATCGGCAGGGGGAGTCATATCGGAGCTGCGAAGTTTCATATTCAAGCCCTTGAGATGGTCTTTCTGAAGCAGATTTTTGCAACTATCGCCACAACATTAGGCCATTCACTGGCTCCAAAATTTGATGTATGACAACTTTTTAAACGATTTTTGGGGTCAAGCACACACAAAAGCCGTTTTCACGAAAACGGGCTATGGCTTATGACTCGGGGATGTAAGCATATGAAATCTTACAATGGAGAGTTAGTTGCTAGCGCGCGAATCAGGTAGATCAGGCGAGAGATTCGTTCATTTGATAGCTGGCGATAATCAAGATAAGGGCTCACAACCAGTCGATAGTGGCGATTTATCGCGAAATACCGATCAAGCCAATGAAAGGGAATATCCAACGCTAGATTCTCAGCGTAGGTTTTGCCGGCAATAATATGTACTGGCCCGGCTTTTCCCTTTTCAATAATGGATAAGGCTGGCCTAGAAAAGATCAACGCTTCACAACTATGAGCCTGTAATAAAACAGCCTCCCGATACTGCTGCCAAGTATCGACCGGACGAATCAATGAAGATCCACTCATAGCCGCGTGGCCACTACTGCGCAGTTCAAATAAACATTTAGCCAACACATTAAACGCTTTCCGCCAATGGTTGCTACTATTTTTGGCAATGCTCGCTAGCTCATGGACCTGCACAGGCTGAAGTGTTTGCAATGAACAGTAAGGCTCCATTGGGGGGCGATTGGCAATGTAAAAGGCAATGTCGAAACTACCACTACCCATCCCAAAGAGTGCGTCTCTGGTAGCGAAAGCAGATTCATAAGGCCTCGAGACACCGCTAGAATTCGTCATTGGCGCTCCAAACTAAGCACTTCAATTTCGTCACCCGCTGCAGATGGGTGATACCGCCAACGTAAGTTAAATTCAAGTAACCTCATACCGTAACAGCGCTCACTATCGGTTTTTTGGTATTGTGGCCGCGGGTCTTGCTGCAAGACCTGCTCAATTAAGGCCTTCAGAGCTTCGGGGCTAGGCTGTGATTGTATTGCGCTGTTAACCTCTGTCGATAGCACGACCTTTAACAAAGCCGGCGCCCTGTCTGCAAGGGTGTTTGTGGCCTCTATTACGCTATCAGCGTAAGGAACGTAAGGCTTAATATCAATAATGGGCGTGGCGTCCAGTAGATCCGCACCACTCACAAATAGCTGCACTCCGCGCTCAAAACTGATTCGCTCCAACCGCACAACAGACATACCCAAATTCGCTGGCCGCACCGGGGAGCGAGTGGCAAACACCCCTAGGCTTTTGTTACCGCCCAAACGTGGTGGTCGTACCTTAGGGCGCCACTCATGCTTCAAACTCTGATGAAAGACAAACTGCAACCAGATATGACTACTCATCTCTAAACCATCAAAAGCCGCGGGGTTATTGTAAGGCTCTACAATGTCTATTCTCGCCTGAGCCTCCGGCACTAAGCCCGATTGGCGCGGTATTCCAAATTTTTCCTTAAAGCATGAGTGGGTAATACCGATTACAGGAAACTCAATACGCTCAATAGTATATTTTTTTGTCATATGGCTTGTTTTATCAAAAAGTCCTGTCAGAATCCGCAGTTCTTCACAGCGTGCCACCTTCCAAAGGAACTGGCACCACAATTTTCCACATCATTCCCTATTGTTACAAGGATATCCCATGAGAAAGCTGGCGGTACTGCTGTTATCTTATTGTGCGCTGAGCGCATACGCTAATGAAGAATCTAATACACTTCAAGCTGAAGCCGAAGTTGGTGCTCTTGCGACCAGCGGCAATACCGAATCTGCGGCCTTTAAAGGCAAGCTCGATATTAAACACAACCTCGATAGATGGAGAAATAACTACATTCTCGAAGGTTTTTACAAAGAGAACGAAGTCGAAATTATCGATAACGGTGACGCTCGAACAGAAAATCAAGTAACAGCCGAAAAATACTTTCTCTCCGGCCAAGCCGACTACAAGCTTAACGAAGAACATCGCGGCCTTTTCGTCTACGGGTCATACGAGGAAGACAAGTTTAGCGGCTACGACTATCAGGGAACAATTGCCGGCGGTTATTCAGACAGGCTATTCAAAACTGAAAATACGCAACTCGATTACAGTATCGGTCCTGGTTTGGCCTACTCAAAAACGGAAGCCTATACCGATGACAACAATGTGTTTATGGCTAGTACTACCGATGAAGTACTTGTTGTTCGTGTAGCAGGGGCGTTCCTATGGGACATTAGTGAAAACAGTAAATTCACCCAAACACTTAGCAGTGATGTGGCCGCCGACTCAGCTAAAAACACCAAAACCAAAGCAGAGTCTGCCATTACCGCCACCCTTAACAGTTCATTCGCGCTGAAAGCGGCATACTCCATACAAAATAACTCTGTGGTCCGCAGCGGTATTGAAAAAACGGATACCCAGACTTCGGTGACCTTGGTTTACACTTACTAGCGCTTACTGAGAGTAAACTGGCTGGTGGCTTTCGTGGCGATAGCCACCTAGAGAGCCACCTAAAGCGATTCTCCCAAGTGGGTTTTACCTCACATCCCCCGCGCAACTTGCCATGTCGCGGAGGATGTCTCTCTCTGCTCACATCGACTATCAATCACCGACCTATCTCATGACGGCCTGCATCTCGCACTTGCCGGTGTTGATACGTGTATAGCAAACAACCTATACCCAGTGCTGCTGAGACATGCTTTAGGGCATGCCCACTCATATACCCCAGAGCATTCAATATTTGTTCATCAAACGATTCACACATTTTTGCGACCACATAGAAAAACAACACCAGCCAATAGCCATACCGATGGGTATAGTTCGACGTAAAAAACAACAAAATCGCGGGTATCAGTAGCATCGGTAAAAACTGTACGAGAATGTAGGGGCGTAAGTCACCTCGTCCTTGCCCCTCAGTAAACCACCAATAAAAAACCGCTAGAAGGCCAAAGATAATAAACGGATAAAGGCTTTTCCTTGCGGCCTTCAGGGAAACAAATTCCCCAATAACAATGGAGAATAACGCCATAAAGCCAATCGTCATGGGAATACGATCCCAAACTAAGGTGGCATTGCTTGGCGCCCAATGATAGTACCCTGAACCCAGCGCAACCATGGCAACCGCACCAAAAAAAAGGTAATACCCCTGCGCCAACGGCGCCGCAAAACCAGCCGGTGCCTTTCTTCTTACGACCATGCAACCAAGCACACCCACAATTAAAAAGGGAAGGTTAGATACCACGTTCCAAAAGTTGGGAATACCCAGTAATGTTCGGTGGTCGGCAAAAGCGTGATAAAGTGGGTTTTGAGCGATTGGCCCCTGCAGCAACAGCGCTACGCTTAAACATACAGCGGCCAAACCAACCAGCCAAAACCCAAGATGACGAACGGTTTTATTCATGATTATTGCTCAGCCCTGCCGATGCTTTTAATTAAATTTTTTGCCGGAGCAGTATTGTTTCAACGATAAATCTTAGCGGTATAAGCCGCTATCATAGCTTACGCCTCTTTTTGAGAGCTTAGACCATCAACTTTCTGAGAGGGAATCCACTAGCTCTCACGGAGGTGCTTCATTAAACGTGATTTTAAAGCCGAAGGAATTTTGCGAATGGTTAAGCTATCCGAATCTGCATCGTAGACCACGGTCTCACCCAAACACCCTGATGCGAAGCTCATACTGATAAGCTCATCCCTACCGCTAATACGAACATAATTTTTAACCTGACCACGATCAGCTATAAATTTTGCTTTTAGCTGGGGAGTTTGCTGCTGGACATGCTCGCGAAACTGATCGGCCTCGCTCTCATTAACATGTCGAGAAAGTTCGCTAATTTCGACCGCCTGCCCACGCTTATCTTGTTCAAGACAATACTCAACAATTTTACCACGCGCTACCGGAACTTCCTCTTCTGGAAGCTTTTCCACATATTTGTCGACGGCCTCTAAAAACATCTCGGTGTCTGCCTTGGTATCAATTTTGTCGGTAAATCCCATAACGTCTAACAACGCATCGGAAATTTCCTTTTCCCCTCGCCAAGAAACCACCCCCAAATAATGCTGTGAGCCGCCGCTCTGCCATTCATCCAAATTAACCCGCGCAGCCCAAGTCACATTACCCGTATCCAGCAGGCGAGCATCACTGAAATTCAATTCACCGTCCAGTGCTGCGGCTTCATTTTGATGGACCCAAAAGCAATACAAACTACTCCCCACCTCAAGCTGTTCGAGGCCAATAAAAAAATAACCTTCGGCGGCAAACTCACCAGAATCGAAAAGGCTTTTTAAGTGCTTAAGTAGATATTCAGAAAAGCTCAAAAAGCTGATTTTTTCTTCTCGAAATTCAGTTACCCAATTTGGCAACGGGTACTGACCGGCATCATCAGAAAATCGACCATATTGCTTCCCTAGACGCTTTAGATACGACTGCTTGAGTTCTCGGAAAATTTCTTCAACTTTACCGCTGAGATTAAAGTCCTGTTTGCGCAGCGTAAGTTTTGTAGAATCGGAAGGGGACAAACGTTGCACACGATGTGCAATAAAATGTGTAAGGGCCATAGGTTACTTAGGAATAGTGAATCTGGAAGTCTGCTGGAAGATCGCCCGCCAGCCTGAAAAAATCTTTATCGTTTTGACATATAGAACGACACTCTAATTTACTCACAACAGCAAACTCAGGGCCTTTCGCTAGCCAGCCTTGAAACTGTTTGAGGGATAGCTCGCTGCCGCCAGCAACACCCTCTACATCACCATTGCGGCAGTTTCTCACCCAGCCGGTTAGCTGCAGCTCGAAGGCCCGTTGTTGGGTGCTTGCACGATAACAAACACCCTGCACGCGACCGCTCACACGAAAGTAAATCAGCTCACTCATGGTTCTTTTTGGCTGCACTCAGTATACCGGCAACGAGCACATCGGTCATCGCAATGAACGATGCTTTTAGAGAATCCCTATCATTCAACATAAACTCTTTTGGCCAGCGCCCAGTTAAACAAGCGGCGTGATTAACATGCTTGGCAGCCAACAGTGTTATGCCATGAGTCATGGACCAGCAGGCAAAAGTCCCCAAGCCTTCGTTGTACTGACCGGAAGGGAGGTTGTGCTTCTCAAGTAAGGCAATCACCGCGGAGCGCAATGCTCGCTCTGCCGCCATAGAGGCATTGATTAACTCCTCAGTAACGTACTCCTCTGGTACTTCATCTTGAAATATACGCTCGAAATATTGAACATGATCTTTGGAGTATTGAAAATACGCTTGACCAATGGCTTGTATTTGCTCCTCGGGCTCCATGCTTGGGGACGAGCTCGCTTCTAGATAAGCGGTTAAATGCTCGAGACAACGTAACTTAACCGCAGCGATAAGGGCATCTTTATCGGCAAAGTGGTTGTATACCGCTGTAGGCGCAACGCCAAGGTGAGCCGCCAATTTTCGAATAGAAAGCTTCTCCGGAGGAGTGCTTTCCAGCAATGTAATATAATTACCGACTAAAGCCTGCTTTAAGTTCCCATGATGATAACTGCCGGAAACCTTGGCTTCAGCAACACCGGGCAGGGTATTTTTTGCACTCTTACTGGCGCCTTTTGGGTAGGGTTTCGATTCTTGCAAGCGTCGTACTCTTAAAAATTAAACGTGGCCGAAAGATTGACAGTATCCTGATTTCGAAACGGGTACAAGGCCGATGCCCGATCGGCGTTTTCATACACAATCGCAGCAAGCGCTAGCTCCCATGTATCCGATAACGAATAGCTGGAATCCCAACGATAAATACGCGTGGGGTCTGTAGTAAGAGCCAAGGCCCAAAACTGATTAACCCAACGCTCGTTGAGTGCAGTATGCCGTATCCGCATCACATGTCCAAGCTGCCACTGGGGGGTACCAATGCTGATTCCACTGTTCGCACCTTGAGAAGCCTCCGCAGTTAAGGAAAGTGTCTCAGGAGCAAATATGCTGTTTATTTCATAGCTGAAGCTCAAATCATTGATACCTGAGTACTCCACTCCAACCATGCTTCGCCACTGGTTTTGCTCACCCCAAGTATATTGTGGGGCAAGCTCTACCGCTTGTCCCCAATAGTGCGCCAGCTCGGCCCGCAGCAGCCAGTCGCCCAGAGCCCTATTCGCAGTCCCACCCAGCACCTGTACTCGTTGCTGACCGAAGACAATCTTTGCCGTGCTTGGCTCTAGGTTAATATGCTCAATAGCATAAGCATTATCATTGACGTCAGCAGCCATCAGGGTGATATCGCCACCATTTAACTGTCTCTCCCACCGAATCGCGTACTCAAACACGCTTTCCGGGTTCCGATGCTCAAGCGCAACGCCCGACCCTTTGAGGGCTATGTAGGGGTAAAACTCTTCATCTTCTTCGGCTAGGCGATCTGCCCCGGCACGATAGCTCAACACCCAAGACAGCTTTGCTCCTGCTATAGGGGTGGAGAGCATAATCGCTGGAATATGCTCTCGCGAATCCTGCAGCTGCGCCTGACCCGGCGCACGGGAATCGACAGGGCTCAGCACATCGGTAATTGCCAAACCTTCAGACTCTCCCCATGCCAAAACCTGATGTCCTGCCCTCAACCATACTCCGTTGTCATAGCTTAGGTCGAAATACGCATCTTTTAAACGCAACTGCTGGCGGTGCAAAGCCCATTCGGCTTCCCCCTGCTCCCAACGGTACCAGTCCAATTCCGCTTTAGCGCTCATTTGCCATTGCAGCTGAGGATTCAATGCCCCGCGAAACTCCACAAAAGCATCACTGCGTAAGCGGCCTAACCCACGCTGATCACGTTCAAAAGCGTATGCGCTATCCGGAACATCCAAACCGTATTTACCCATCAACTGTAGGTAGCCGCGATAGCTGATAGTGCCGCCGTCCTCCGATACAGGCTCCGCAACGCGATCAAGGTCAACATCAACACTATCAAAAAAATCCTCTGCGGCTCCAATACTACCCACTAACGTAAAACTGACAACAACAAACGCAAAGCGTTTCAGGTGAGAATAGCGCACACCTATAGGCCTCTCTGCATGGCTTGGGTGTCAAACATAGAGTCATCTACACCCTTGTTGTACTGTATATTCCGAATTTTAAACACACTACTATGCTCACGCTGTTTTTTGCGTGTTGTTATCATTTGTAGCGTCTGAGCGGTCCAAACCCCTTGAATATTTTCAATATCTTTTGCCGTAAAGTATTTAGTTCTTTTGCCCTTTTTAACCTGGATAATCGCCTTAACAACAATAAAATTATCTTTGCGCACCCATGAGAGAGACTCGGTATACCCTGTTTTTTTAATCACGCGGTCATCTTTCGGCAGCGATTTAATTAACCAACAGTCTTGACCATCAACGGGGTCGCTTGAGTTTTCTAGGCTATAATTGAAATCTTCATAATCGGTGCCATTAATATCGGTATAACTAAAATCGCTGCCCATAAAAGCCCCAGACTCATCAGAAGCGGCTACTCGACGCACTTTCTGCAAAGCCGGCAAATACAACCAAGAGTCGTCTTCTTTACCTTCATCTTTCCATTCAAACGCCATATAAGCTGTATTTTTTACGTCGGAGGGCGTGCGAAAATAAATAATCGATTTTTCTACAACCTCAGTCTCTTTGGAGAACAGCGTGAGTTCTCGTATACGCTGACGATCATTTTTATCAATAAGCACAAGCGTTGCATCGGAGGTACTGGTTTCCCCGGTATAGCGCTTATCCACTTTTTGCATAATGTCTGCCGCAGAGGCTTCCTCAGCGAAAACCAGCTGGGGCAAAAAAAACATCACATTGGCTAGCAGCATTGCAGCGTAGAAATAGCGTTTTTTTATAAAACTTGTCATTTCACTCACCCTCAATTGCCAATGGTGACCTAGCATCATTGGCTATTTTTGTTTGCTCGTCACTCGAACCGGTCAACGAGCTCTCCATAGCAACCAAAAATTTCTCATCTCCATCAAATAAGTACAACATTGCAGGCATAAAAATGATGTCGCCGACCAGCGCCATAATCATAATCATGGCGGAAAACAAACCCACATAAATATACGAGACAAACGAACCCAGCAGCATTACCGAAAACCCCGCCACCAAAACAATAGAGGTGAGCACTACCGCTCGCCCTGAACTATTCATGGCAAACTGAATGGCTTGATAAACATTGTAATTTCGCTTACGCATTAGCAAATAGCGGCTCATTAAATGGATGGCATCGTCTACAGCAATGCCAATGGTCATTGCTCCGACTATCATCGTACCTAAATCCATGGGAATACCCGCAAAGGAAATTAATCCCCCGGTTAACAATACAGGAACAATACTGGGCACCAACGCTATTACACCATATTTAAATGAGCGAAAAAGTACAATAAAACAAAGACCTATCGTCACAATCGCAATACCAAAAGAGCGAAACATACCATTATTCACATAGCGGTTCTGAGCATTGTTCATTACCAAATTGCCGGTCATTTCCATATCTAAATCTGTAAACAGCTCGCCGATACCCCACTGAAACTCACCAATTAGATCCGTAGTCTGAGTTTCATCCATATTGACAACCGGAACTCGAATACGAAGATATCGCTCATCAAAGTCTTTTAGGTCAGTAAGGTCTTCGTCTGGCCCAGTATTTTCGTAAAGCAACAGAAATTGCGCGGCCATGTCTCTTGATGTTGGTAAACGGAAAAAGTCCGGGTTATCGTCATTTAACGATTGATTTATTTGCTTATAGAAATCGATTATTGATGTCGGCTTTCCGGTCTCTTCAAAGCTATATAACCACTGCTGAAGCTGATCAGCACGCTGCAATATGACAGGATTTTTAACCCCGCCTTCCTCCCCGGTATCAATAATCACTTCTAGATTGCTAATCCCTTTGAAGTTGTCATTAAAGTAAAATAACGCTTGGTTCACCCAGCTATCTTTTTTGAAGTAATTTACCACATTGGCATCTACTCGGATGTGCGAAATACTGTAAAAACTAAATAACGTAATTAGCACCCCCAAACCCGCAATGACTTTACGATTGTTAAAGGTGAACATTGGAATATGATGGGTTAGCCAGCTCGTAGCACCGTGCTGCTCTTGATTAAGTATGCTCTCTACAGAAGCACCGTTTTCCGGCAAGTTTTTCCGCTTATTCCTTGGAACCCAGGGAATAAAACTAAGAACAGCCGGCAATACAGTCATCGACATAATAAAAATAATAAGAGGCGCTATGGCCGCTAAAAGGGCAAATTCTCTAACGGGTTTAAGCTCGGTTACCGATAGAGCAATAAAACCCAGCGCTGTGGTAACACAAGTAAACAATACGGCAAAAAACAAATCATTTACGGTTTCTTTTGCGGCTGCCTGCGGCGATTTCCCCCCAACACGAAATTGAAAAAATTCAACCAATACATGCACGCTTGTACCGATACAAAGAATAATCACTGTCGGTATTAACGCAGAGTTAACAGCCGTAAAGGGAAAGCTTAACCACCCTTGGATGGCGGTAACTAGCAGCATAGTGCCGAGAATCACCACCAGTGGTACAGCTGTAGCAAAGAACGAGCGAAAGATAATAAACAGTATAGCGATCATAATGACCCCCATCACGGGGTTTATCCACGCCATGTCGCTTTGAGTGAGTGTTTCAAAGCGCTCCCCAATAACCGGCACACCAGAGAGCTGTAATTCAAAACCCTGCTCGCGATATCCCTGCTGGACAATAAAAGCGAGCAACTCCTGAGTCAACTCAACATTGTGAGTATTTTCACCCGGCCGATAAACGGCTCGCGCGATAATTCGAGTATGCTGAAAATCTGGCGTAATTAGGGTTTCCAAGGCCAATTTTTCATTAGCCATTACCTCTCTTGCCGTATTCAATAGAGATGGGTCAGCGGCTAAATTTTCCACGTCTTCAAATAAGTCGTCGGTGGCCATTATGCCGCCATCGTCGTGGGTATACTGGTAGTTACTCAGGGAGCGAACTTGGTTAATGTAACGATGGTCTTCCAAAAATTCACTGATCTCGTCAATCATTAAAACCGTTTTCGCCGTAAAAACATCTACATCTCCGGCTCGAGCTTGAATACCCACCATTAGGTACTCGGGATCACCAAAACGATCAACCAAACGATCGAATGCCTCTAGATTGGGGTCATTTTCTAAAAAATAACTTTCATTGGAATTGTCGTGATACAGGCGATCGAACGACAGCGGAGCCAGAAACATCAGTAGCACCGTCACCACTAATACCAGCACTCTGCGATTGACTACCCATGCACCCCAAGATTGACTGATTCGGTTCATAATTCCTAACTCCGTGATTGAGGGGCATGTTAAACATTCCCTGTGACAAACAAATTCGCTAGCGCTGGATTGAAAAACGTCATCAAAGGCTGCCTAGCCTTAACTATCCGCTTAAGACCGGCAATGGAGGCCAAGAGCGCCCTTTAACTCTGGCGCCAGTATTCTCGATTGAAAGTGATCGGAATGTGAACGGCGTATATATACGGCGTAAACATATAGCTTAAATCGGCAGTTTGCAATAGCCACGGATAAATAATGGCGCGAAAACGGTAAATGCGTTTCTGGAGGTCGTATGACGATCGACAGAATGATTTCCATATTATTCAATGAGGCTAGCAACTTTCAAAATACGTGCAATTTCTGAGAAAGTGGGCTACCGTCAAATGACGCTCACGACCAAGGATACATGAGGGAAAAATGTTCATCGTTTTTGGATGGGAATCGAGTACAAAAGTGCAGGAGTCATTGCTGAATACCTATTGCCAGCGGTGCGACAAAAACAGCAACTGGCAACTTTGGAAAGAGACCGAATGGGCAACACTTTTTTTTATTAAAATTTTACCCCTTTCGCATAAATACCATCTCCAATGCGAGTGTTGTAGAGATGGATTGGAGCTGCCCCCCAAATTAGCCAAGCTGACGATCAAACCTGAGCACCGAACACCGCAATTACATGACACATTGGTAACAGGTATTCATCGGCATCAAAATCGAATGAGCTCTAGTACACAGCATTAGTAGCCCCCAACGGAAAAAGCTTCGACTGAGCCTGAGCGGTCTAAGGCTTTAAGGAATGCTTACCGACAAGATCAAAACGAACCAGCAGAGCTGTGAAATAACATCAGCCTTCTGGACCCAATTCACAATGCTTATCCACATCTCGACAAGCAACGCCGTGGGGTGATGCGGACGACAGCTGAGTCCACGGTGCTGCTGCTCGCTCAGCGTACCCACCTAGATAGCAACTTGCACAGAGCGCTCTGATCGCCAAATAGGCATTTCCCTTAATCTGCGTTTTTGTCTTTTACTTCATCTACCGGCTCCAATTCTGTCAGTACTTTTTGGGTAAGCTTAACCCGCCCCGATTTCACTAAGGCATCGCGAAGCACATACTCTATTTGTGCATTTACGCTGCGCAACTCATCGTCTGACCAGCGCTGCATAGCGGCAAGAACATCGGCATTTATACGCAGTGGATAGGCTTTTTTTACCGCCACAGAACAATCCCCAAACAATACTTAGTTATACAGTGTACCCGTGTTCACCACGGGTTGAGCAGCTTTATCACCACATAACACAACCAATAAATTACTTACCATAACGGCTTTACGCTCATCGTCTAGTTCTACAACATTTCGTTCAGATAGCTTCTCGAGCGCAGACTCCACCATACCAACGGCGCCCTCAACAATTTGTTGGCGAGCCGCAACAATCGCCGATGCCTGCTGCCGCTGCAACATCGCGCTGGCAATTTCTGCTGCGTAGGCCAAATGGCTAATACGCGCCTCTATCACCTCCACTCCGGCTTTTCCTAAGCGCTTCTGCACTTCGCCTTTAAGAATTTCGGCCACTTCATTGCCGTTGCTCCGCAAAGCAATATCGCTACTACCGTGATCATCATAGGCATAGCTGGTCGCCATATCCCGAATGGCCGCTTCACTCTGAATAGCCACATAACCTTCGTAGTCATCAACCTCAAAAATGGCTTCAGCGCTATCGACTACGCGCCATACAATAACCGCCGCTATCTCGATAGGATTACCCATAAGGTCGTTAACCTTTAGCTGACTGCTCTCAAAATTCCGCACTCTCAGCGACACTTTGGTTTTCGAATAGAAAGGATTGGCCCATCGCAAGCCATTTTGTTTTTCCGTGCCCACATAATGGCCAAACAATTGCGCCACTCGCCCCTCATTAGGTGCAACCATAAAAAAACCAAACCATGCAATAAACACTACAGCCGCTATCAACACCTCAAATACCTTTAGAAATATCGGCCCATGTACGAAGGCCAATAAGTATGCACTGAATAGTTGAGCTAACAACAATAATGCCAACATCATGTACCCCGACTGAGTACGCGCCTTAGTTTCAAGAACCATGACCTTCCCTCCATAAAAGTGATATCAATATGATATCTTTTTATACTCGTCAAAATAGCGAGAGTCAAGCACCTTTTAAACGGAAGAGGCAGCCCAATCTACCCATCAATCGGTATCTCACACCCTTGACCGTTCGGCCTCGGCACCCTGCGAATAGCCAAAGCTAAGCACATACGTATTGAAGAACACCGCGATAGCACAAATCGATGAAGCCGTGGCGCGCCAAATCCGAGCAAAGACCGGCCCGAATTCATAACCGCCATGGAGCTCACATGAAACGTCTCAGCGAGGTGCTCCAAGACTCCTATAAGCACAGAGAGGGAAAACTTTTAGGGAAAAGCGCAGATCGCCGTCAGACAATCAATACCGGTCGGTCATTAACAATCAAAAGCCCCGCATTAGGCGGGTTTTTTCGCGATGGGAGCTAAGATTTGTTGCCTACACTTGGAAATTATCCACTTAACGACTCAGTAGGTTCCGTATCAGCAAAAAACACCTCCAGACACAAGCATCACTCACACGGTTGAAATTTTAGAAGAGTGCGAAAACAAGCGGGGTACTTGCCGTATAGCAAACAAAAAAGCGCTGGCACATTCAGGCCAGCGCGGTAAAACTATTTTGTAACTTTACGAAATTTCAATGTCCAACGATCTGTTTGGCCAGTAACGTCTTTATGGCCCACCTCATGCTTCAAATTATCCGCTGGCCGGTAATGTAAGTCAGAAAAGTCGACTAATTCAAAGCCTGCATCTTGTATCTCTTTAATCGCTAACACCGGATCTGCGCGCCTACGATTATCCTCGCTAAACGGTTCCATATGCCGCCGGGTATGGTCCACAAGACCGTAGATCCCACCTATTTTGAGCATTTTATAGACTTCGTCGTTTATGGCCTTGCGGCTGGACTCATCAAAATTATGGTAATTGCGAAATGTCAGCACCATATCGATATTTTTTAAGTCGGTTTGAGGCTTCTCCAGAACGTAGAAAGGTGCGCCTTCGGGGCGATACATTTTGTGCTCCGGAGCCGCAATTTTAACTTTTTCAAAACCTGGATTTTTGAGCAGATCACCAAGCCAGCCGGTACCATACAGAAGGTACAACTCGCCGTTGTCGAACAAAGTGGGCGCCAATATGCGAGTATACCAACCACCTCCGGGGATAAGCTCAACAACTGTCATATCGTCTTGAAGCCCAAAAAATTCGAGTGTCTCCAAGGGTTTGCGGTTGGCATCACGAACCCGGTCTTTCTCTGGTCGTGCCTCGTCAACCATGGCGGCCTCAATTTTAGCGTCAATGTTATTGTTTTGCGCGCCCGCGTATACATGAGCACTTAGGCCAAGTAATGCCGCCATGCAAGCGGTGGAAAATACCTGCTTCATATCGCTGTCCTTCTGAATTATTGTGATGGAAGTTCTACTGATTGTGACCATTCGATGGTGCCAAAGCCCCTTGCTGGAACGAAAGGGTTCAACTTACACAAAAATGGCCACACTGCTTTCGATATCGTTGTTTTCAACCTCAGGAACAAACGCATCAATACGTTTGCAGCGCCCTATTTCTCTGCGATTTCTGAGAAAGTACGAATTAAGTCCAAGCCGCTTTCGGCTCACGGCTTTCTATAGCTCCCAGTATGCGACCCAACGAGCATGCCAATAAGTATACACCTGCCGCGGTGAGTTTATTGTTGGGGCTGACGGCCATTCGCTGCATAACTCACAATGGGGGGTTCAACGGCCCCCAATCCAGAGATGACTTACCTTCAGCAATCTAAGGTGCCCTAAAAGGATAAAATCTCCGAATACAGCGACGGTAATACGAGGCAGGTCACGGAAACCGCCAGAGCATAAGCTACACTTGCAGTATCCACGCCACGGAGGAGGACGTAACATGTCTGAACACGATGAACACAAGCTCGCCCAAACCTACGAAAAAATGGCGGCAAAAGCTCGCGAGCTGTTTGCCGAGTCCAGCGAAAAAACCTTGGCCTCCCTTGAGAAAGCGATTGAAACTGCGCGTGAGCACTTTGTGAAAGTTGGAGACATCACACAGCAAGAAAGCTCCCACCTCAAGTTTTACCTGCGCAGAGACTTAGAGCAGGCGGCCAAACATTTTCACCAGCTCAGCGAGCAAGCCAAAGACCAGTTTAAAGCTGAAAAGCTGCAAGTAGGCTTCCGGGATTTAACCGCCCAGCTCGCCCACAATGCCAGCGATATGTTTTCTCGTCTTGCGGAGTGGGCGGAAGCAGGCTCAAGCTATCACACGGGCCAAGTAACGGCTGCCGGTGCGTTGCGATGTCGCAGCTGCAATAAAGAAATCCATTTCAAGAAAACCGGAAATATTCCGCCGTGCCCAGGCTGCAGAGGTACCGATTTCGTTCGCGTGCAGGGTTAGCATAGTCTCAACTAGTGGATTTGAGGGTAGTTGCGGAGCGGGTCTAGAATGCTCTCTTGGCCATTGACTTTAATTTCGAGGGCCCACGCCAGCAACTGCCCCAGCTCCCCAGGAGGGAAGCCCTTGTTGGAGAACCACAGCAAGTATTCTTCGGGCACATCAATGAGTACACGCCCCACATATTTGCCAAAAGGCATTTTCATATTTGCAAGCTTTATCAACTGTTGTTTTTCTAACATTTCACCCCCTCTCAGCCCTTCAGCCTACAAACTAAGCAAAAATTGGTCAACCCACCCCCCCTTCTTTTCAATAATGCACTCACAACAACTGTTGAGGCATATTCCCCCCATTATGGGCCTAAACCCCTTGCAAACTCTAAGAAGAATGCTCCGCCAGCCCCCAACCAAAAGGGACATCTAGTGCACACTCTGCTACTCAAATGTAAGATCGGCTAAATACGGGCTTGAAAATGGCTGAATAACACCATAAGTTATAAACTTGTACCGCAGCTTTTGGCGGTGCAAGGGGCACATAACTTGCCGCTCCCTGCCAGTGCGCTTGTGTTTAGCACTCAATAACTACAACAGGAAAGCTTATATGCAAATTAATATCTCTGGACGCCATGTCGATATCACTGATGGAATTCGTCAATCTGTAAACACCAAATTTTCAAAAGTCCAAAGCCACTTCCCCCAACTGGATGCCCTTTCCGTCATACTCACCGTTGAAAAGCACGAACAAAAAGTTGAAGCTCAAACCCAATACCTCGGAGCTCCCGTGTCTGTCCACGCCTCGAATGAAGATCTCTATAGCGCCATAGCTGGTAGCGCAAAAAAACTGGAAGCAGCTCTCTCTCACCGAAAAGGTTCGGTGAAATCAAATCTGCACGAGAAGCCCGCCCTCGACAGCGAGTAACGCGTATACTTGGGGGAGGACATTTTGCATACCTCCCTCAAGTAAGCTAATCAGGTAATGTGTGGCATGACTGAACAAAGCAACAAAATCAAGGTACTCGCCAATCAACTACTGGAAGAGCTCCAAAAGTCTGACGAGCCCGACCAAGAGGCCCTCGCGCTCATAAAAGACCTAAACTGCGATCTGCAAAGCGTTGTGGCCCGCAATCAGGACAGTAATGAAATCACAGATCTTCTCACCAACCTAGAATCTCGCTTTGCTGTTGACCACCCTGTAGCGGAACGCTTTATACGAGATATAATCGACACCCTTGGTAAAATAGGCATATAACGCCTAAACCTTGAGCTTGTCTCCCTGCGCTTTTGGGTACTTGCCCTGAGCCTTTCGGGCCTGTATTGTCTTCGCCCATTTTTATGCTTAGGCCATTCGCCATGAACGAGAAATTCCAATCGGTAAAGTCTTCCCAAGTGATTTTAAAAGAACTGATGGTGCCGGCTTACGCTAATTTTGGCGGCAAGGTTCACGGCGGCATTATTTTGTCTTTAATGGATAAAATTGCATACACCTGCGCTGCCAGCCACGCTAAGCGCTACTGCGTTACCGCTTCGGTGGACTCCGTCAACTTTCTCAACCCAGTCGAGGTAGGTGAACTACTCACCTTGTATGCATCGGTGAACTACGTTGGCCGCTCCTCAATGGAAGTCGGTATTCGTGTAGAATCTGAAGACTTCCGACAAGGGGTATGCAAACATACTAATACCTCCTATTTCAGCATGGTGGCTCTCGATGAGGCCACCCGCGCACCGGTGAGTGTGGCCGGTCTGGTACTGCAAAGTGAAAACGAAATACGACGCTTCATCCAGGGGAAATATCGTAAGCAAGCCAAACGGCAGCACAGTGAAGCTTTTCGCAAACTGCGCGACACGCTGGATTTTACGGCAGAATCACAAAAGCTAGCAAAAGAGAACTGCATGATCAAATTCCCAAAAGACTGAGCACCGCCCCGGTCTTTGGCCCCCCTCGCACATCCCCACCGCAGAACTAGAAGCAAGGAACTTTCAGTCAGCTATGCTTTCAGAAGATATGGAGCCATCGCATGGCTCTTCATCTAAACGGCAAAGGCTATTGTGCTTATGCCAAAAATGCACACCAGAGCACCCTTTTGTTCGCTGAGATTAACGCTATGCCTAAAGTGAAATGGCCCCTCGTGCCCAAATTTGTCCGATTTAATCATAGCGAAAACGACGTCACCAGCGAACACCTATACCTCTCTCGGCGTACTTTTATGCAACATGCCTCCATCGGCAGCCTAATCGCCATGTCTTCCTACCTGCCTCAAATAAGCTGGGCCAAGCCCCACAACTTGCAGCAAAAGCTCGCTGCGGCAACGACGACACACAAGCATTCAGAAGCACTCACCGCCTATTCCGATATCACTCACTACAACAATTTCTATGAATTGGGCACTGATAAAAGCGACCCGGCAAAAAATGCTGCAGCACTGCAGAGCTCGCCTTGGAACGTTACGGTAAGCGGAGAATGTGAAAAACCGGGGGCTTACACACTAGAAGATATTTTAGCGCCTCATACGCTCGAACAAAGAATTTACAAGCTACGCTGCGTTGAAGCATGGTCGATGATTATACCTTGGACAGGCTTTCCGCTTTCGGCGCTGTTAAAACGCTTTTCACCCACCAGTAAAGCTAAGTACGTAGCCTTTGAGACCTTATACGATAAAGAACGTCCCCTTCCCGGACAAAAGCGCAGAACAATCGCCTGGCCCTACCAAGAAGGTCTTCGTATGGACGAAGCCATGCACCCCCTCAGTTTTATGGCGGTAGGGCTGTATGGCAAGCCCCTACCCAATCAAAATGGTGCTCCACTGCGGCTAGTGGTACCGTGGAAATACGGCTTTAAAAGCATTAAATCCATTGTCAAAATACATTTTAGCGAATCGGAACCCAGTACTAGCTGGAATCAAATCGCGCCCAAAGAATATGGCTTTTATTCCAATGTAAACCCAAATGTAAACCATCCCCGCTGGAGCCAAAAACGAGAACGCCGAATAGGTGAGCTGTTTAAGGTTAAAACCGACATCTTTAACGGCTACGGAAAAGATGTTGCCCACCTGTATCAGGACATGGATCTGAGCAAATACTATTAATGCCGCTACGCTTACTGACGTTCATTGCCTTACTGCTCCCAACGCTATATCTCAGCTACCAGTTTATATTCAATAAACTGGGTGCCAACCCTGTAGAAGCGCTTACCCACCAAACCGGAAAGTGGGCACTTATAAGTCTGCTGCTCAGCCTGAGTATCACGCCCACCATACGCTTCACTCGTTATAAAAAGCTGATGCTCATTCGCCGTACCACCGGCCTTTATGCTTTCTATTACGCCAGCCTACACTTACTTATTTACGCAGTTTTCGACCAATCCCTATCGCTGCAATTCCTGTGGGAGGATGTCATTGATAGGCCATATATCACACTGGGGTTTAGCGCTTGGCTAATGCTAATTCCGCTCACCGTAAGCTCTACACAAAACATGAGGCGCCGCATGGGAAAACGGTGGGTGCAGCTCCATAAGCTAGTGTATGTGATTGCTATTGTCGTTATCTTTCACTACTTGTGGCTCATAAGAGTCGATTACACAGAAGTCGTGCCCTACGCTCTGTGGTTAGTGATACTACTCGGCTACCGCCTAGCAAAGCTTATTCCGAAATGGGCCAAGCCTTAATCACTATTAATTTGATTTATTTCGGGGACGTTCGGCTTTTTCAGGCGTATACCTTCAGTTATTCATATACAAACTGGGAAGGGCAATGAACTTACACGGCGTGGACTTAAATTTGATGGTGGCACTAAATGTGCTATTGCGTGAGAAAAGTGTTACTCGAGCGGCAGAGTTTCTGGGGATAACACAACCAGCCATGTCTAACGCACTTAAACGGCTGAGGCAATTGTTTGACGACCCATTGCTGGTGAGAACAAGTGAAGGCATGAAACCAACCGAGCGCGCCCAAGAGCTGGCTCCTAACGTGCGAGACCTGCTGATCCAAGTGGAGCAGGTGGTACAACCCGTCAATGAGTTCGAACCTGAAAAGAGCAACCATTTTTTTCGTATTGCCGTGAGCGACTACGCCGAATGTACACTAATGCCTGCCGTTGTGAATGAACTGCGAGAACGAGCACCTTCAATTGCTATTGATATTATGGCCCCCAGTGATGTCAATGCACATGACGTTGAACAGGGCTTTGTAGATTTCGTGATTAATCGTTTTGACGAGCTTCCTCAGTCGTTTTATCAAACGCTGCTATGGCGAGATAATTTCGCCTGTGTTTTTGCTTCAGATAATCCCATTCGGCATAAATTTAATTTTGAGTCCTATATGAATGCCAAACATATTTGGGTCAGTAAAACCGGTATGGGGGTAGGTGTTGGTGTTAACCCCGACGACGTACAACGACTAGGCTGGGTTGATGCAGCCTTAAATTGCATCGGAGAAAAACGTAAGATAAACGTCTTCAGTCGCCACTATCAAGCGGCATTACAAATGGCCGAAGTGGGAGAGATGATTGTAACGCTCCCCAGTAAGGCCGCCATGCTTCAAAAACATAACCCCAACCTTAAGAGTGTACCCCCGCCATTTTTAATTCCTCCGCTGGAGCTCACTATGGCCTGGAGCCCTCTACTACATTTTAACCCTGCTCATCAATGGCTTCGCCGTCTAGTAGCAGAAGTCGCTCATAAATTAGCAGATCCAAACATTCGCCCAAACTATGATAAGTATACCAATCACGAATTAGAAGAAGGAGCGTCACAATCCTAAGATAAGGAGCGCACAACTACGTCATGTATTGGTGCCTTCGAGTCAGGCGGGCACCAATAATAAGCTAGCATCGTGACAATCGTTTTAGCGGGAGAAAGCAATTGAATGGCGTATACGTCCGTAGAGCAAATAGTTTTGTTACTCGCACTCTATGCCGATTTATTGAAGTTGAAGTGTTACCGGAAACGGGTATTAATGAAGAGATCTTTTGGCTAGGTTTCGGAAAGATTATTAAAAAATTTTCCCCTGTTAATCACGCCTTGCTTCAAAAACGTAAGCAACTGCAATCTCAAATTCATCACTGGCATCAGAGCCACTCCTCTTTTAGCCCTCTCTCACCGAATGGTCAAGAGCACACCGAATACCAGAAGCTGCTCTATAGCATTGGCTATATCGTGCCCGAATGTGAAGATTTCCAAATTACAACGTCGCAGCTGGATCAGGAAATTTCCCAGCAGGCCGGGCCGCAACTACTGGTTTCCGCTAACAATACAGCCGAACTATTGGCCGCCCGCAACGCTCGCTGGGGAAGTTTATACAGGGCTGTCTACGACTCGGACCTTCTTCCGAAGACCAACACTGCAGAGACTTATGAAAGATTTAATACAGAAAGGATGCAAAAAACGATTCATTTCAGTAAGCAATTTCTCGATACCGCTGCACCATTAAAGCTTGGTTCACACTCCAATGTTCATCAATATTACGTGAAAGAAGGCCAGTTAATCGCCACGCTAAACGAAAACATCGACACAACATTACAGAATCATGCTTGCTTGCTAGCGTATCAGGGAAAACCTGAAAACCCCTGCACCGTGCTGCTGTGCCATAACCGACTTCGATTTGAAATCCGTATAGACCGAGACTCAGAAACGGGCCGATTAGACCTCAGCGGGATCGAAGATATCGTTCTCGAATCAGCGCTCAGCGCCATTGTAGATTGCGATGATACCGCTTACAACGCAGATCTTAACAGCAAAATACACGTCTACCGCAATTGGCTGCTGCTCATGAAAGGGTCACTACAGGCTCCCTCTGGCGATGTTAATTCCACTGCATCTGAAACCATAAATGCCAACCGGGAGTACACCAGCACTAGCGGCGAAACCTTTTCTGTCCCCGGCCGTACGTTGCTACTGATTCGTAATGTGGGAATGCTAACGAACCATAATGGCGTGCTGGACGAAGCAAAACAGCCCGTGCCAGAGGGTATTGTCGACACTGTCGTAACTTCATTAATCGCTCTCCACGACTTAAAGAGACCTAGAAATAATCGCAACTCCTATAAAGGAAATATCTATAGCATAAAACCCAATTTGCATGGGCCCGAAGAAGTGGCTTATACCAACGCCCTGTATGAAGCCACCGAAGAGCTACTCGGGCTGCAAGCCAATACCCTCAAGTTAGGCTTAATGGATGACGAGCGCCGCACCAGTCTAAATTTAAAAAACTGCTTGGGCGCTGCTCGCCACCGTCTTTTCCTTCTGCAAGTAGACACACTTAACCGTAGCGCGGACGAAATTCATACCAGTACTTATGCGGGCCCGGTTGGAGCGGCTAATGCAATAACTCAGGAAGCTTGGCACCAAGCCTTTGAACAAAATTATTTGATAACCGCCCTTAAGTGCGGTTTACCGGGAAGAGCTCAGATAGGAAAAGGCATATGGAACAAGCCCGATAAAATGGCCGCGATGATGCAAACGAGTATTATTCATCCCCAAACAGGAGCCACCGCCAGCCTTGTTCCTACAGCTCAAGCAGCCACCTTGCACGCTATCCATTATCATAAAGTGAATGTATACCGGCAACAGCAACTGCAGCGCGGTAAAGTATTACCCAAGCTAAAGCTCTTGCTGAAAATCCCCATATTGACCAATACAGATACGCTAACGCCCTCAGTTATAAACGCTGAGGTTGAGTGCGACTGCCAGAGTATTCTCGCTTACCTATTACCATGGAAAAATTTCGATTCAGTTGCGTCATCGATGCCAGGCTTTAGCGGTGAGCACACACCAGACTCTAAGGCTGCGGCAAGAGTTGCTAGCCAGCATCTTAGTAATTGGCTGCTTCATAAGATCTGCTCTTCGGAGGAGGTTGAGTGTGCTCTACTTAAAATAGCCAAACGGATCGATGCACACCTCAATAATAGCTACCTTAGAGAAACCTCAGAAATTAGCCCCATCATTAGCGAAGCCCTTGTGGCGGCTCGAACACTCATTTTCAATGCCCTAGATAGCCCCAACGGCTACACCGAGCCGATGTTACGAAGTTATCGGCAATAAATCATAGAGGCTCAGCCCATTGCTGCCCCCCCTCTAATACATTACAACTGCAATGACCCGATAGCGGGCATTACCTCTCTTCGAGTTCGCAAGTTCGGTTATACATACGGCAGGCATTTTCCGCGATGTAGCGCATCCAAACCTTACCACTCGCTCATTTACCTAAGGCTGATAGTGCAGGATAAAAAAAGAAAAACCCATTCTGCTTATGCACCAGAATGGGTTTTCAAATAATCACTAAAAAAGATTGGAGGGGATTAGCTCCCTCAGTCTTTCTTTACCATGATGTAATCTTGAGTGTTCACTCGCTAATAAACGAAGCTCACAAGGTGAAGACTGGTTTCGTCTTGCACTTTTTGGCTATCGATAATTGATTTAGCTTGCTGATAAGCAGGATTAGCCTCATTTAAATCCCTGAAGCATTCCTTTCGGTCCTCGCCTCTCGCAACCGAACAATATTTACGCAACTCCTTGTAGCTACTTACAACCGCCTCCGCGGCCGACAAATCTTGGTCATTAACATTGGCGGCGTTTACATAGGCCGACATTAAAAATACTGTAGCTAAAGTGATGATGAAGCGCATTTTGATTTCCCCAAATCAGTTACTACGTTACCTCGGGTAACATTATACTCAACTAGAATGCAATTAGATGAAAAATGTAGGCGTTTTACATGCCAATGAGAGTATTCTGGTAACAACTTCACAGTAAATATTCAAAATACTGCAATTCTTTTTGAGCGTACAAATAATGTGCACATTGAAATCTAAATTGCCCACACCTACGTAAATATTTTTAAACTAAGTACTCATTCAAATTTAACTTTTAGAGCCCGCCTGTGTATGCGTAGAGTTAGAGATTGGCATTTTTGTGGTTTATTCAGCGGTTTCACTTTCATTAAAATCGTCATTTTTACCCTTATACCCTCATGCGGCGGAACCGGTTCAGGGCAAGACACCCCCCAAGCATTTCAACTTTCCGATCCAAACCTTGCGGTAGAAAACGAACTGCTTGTTAATAACAACTATGGGGATGATCAGCAATCCACCACCGTTGAAAGCACCAATGTCGAGCCTTCTATCAGGCACCCAGTTACGATCGTCCCCATCCAGTGGGGTGTACACTCACAACAATACGCAGAGCTTTACACGCCAGAGACAGAGGGCGAGAACCTGCCAGTGGTTGTTATGATCCATGGTGGATGCTGGTACTCTAGCTACACCCTCAATCTACAAGCTGGGCTATCACTAGCGTTAGCAGAGAGAGGCTTTGCCGTATGGAATATTGAGTACCGCAGCTTGGGAAATGGCGGTGAATGGCCGACTATGTTTAGCGATGTTGCCTCAGCAACCGATTTTTTGCCGTCGATTGCACACCAGTACAAACTTGATTTATCTTCAGTCATTAGCATGGGGCACAGCGCTGGAGGACATTTGGCGCTGTGGCTGGGTAGCAGGAATGCACTTTCACAGAATGACATCCTTTACTCAAGCCAAGCGCTAACGATAAAAGGCGTGCTTAGTTTAGCTGGAATTACCAATTTACAAGCCGGGGTCTGCGGCTCGGCGTCATACGCTATCATTGACGCCTTCGGCTTACCCCAAGATGAACTCTTCCTGAGGCTGGCCAGTACCTCTCCAATTCATATGCTACCCACAGGGATACAAACAACGCTCATCAGCGGCAGTAACGATGGTATTGTTCCCCCCTCAGTTTCAGCATCCTATACGGCTGCTGCAAAGAAGGCTGGCGACAGCAGTGAGCATATAGAAATTGAAGATGCCGATCATTTTTACCTTATCAATGAAAATCTAATTGATATTGACCTGCTAGAAAAACAACTCAGACGCATGTTGTCTCAAGATGATGAATAACGTGATGTCAGACGTTTGAAGTATATGCTGTAGATTCCGACACGCTTATTGAGGGAGTACGCCTTAGCTATCAATCATTGGTCTACCTAGTAAGCAATTTTCCATTGCACCTCGAGCCTGTTCACACTCATATATGACCCACAATTGTTGGCTAATAATGGCTGGAAGCCACAGTGAATAGAGTAGTGTGTACTGACCCTAGTCGTCTTCAATTAGACTGCCCCATAAATTATAGTGGTCGAACACACGAGCCAACTGCAGGTCGTTGCCTTCCTTTATATTCACATCAGCAAGGCAATTTTGTTGGGTTCCCTTTATATAGGGCGGCAATATGCTCCAACTGCAATCTCCCGATACTAGCGCCGTCTTCACGCCATTCTTTAAGCTCATCGCCTTCAGCCACACATCATCAGCGGTGGCGCACAGTGATAAAAATACACCTTCGTTTAGTACTTCATCATCAAAACATTGGGGTGGATACAAAACGCCCCCAGCCCCTGTCGGGAATAACATCCAACTTGCAGCCCGATTGCTTACACAACTTTGCCATTGCGCATAGGGTCGCAGCTTACTTGCACTCTCTAGGCACATTAGATGGGCCCGATAACACATTACAACAGCGGGTTGCTGCTTATGACTTTCAAGCAAATTTTCTAAGAAGCTGCTTGGATACATAATATCATCGTCAATTGTAACCAGAATATCATTGCGGAAAACCTTTAACGCCGGGATTATTTTTTTATAGGAACGTGTATTCTTACAAAAACGAATATCCAAACCACGATCCTGAGCACGGTACAACGACGAGGGAAGGCTGGCGGCATCAAACTCTGCTTCATCCAACCAAAGCAGCACTTTCTTGGGTTTTACCGATTGCTGAAAAATTGATTCGATGGTGAGGTAAACGCTGTCAACCCTTTCCCCAAATGAGGTTAAGGTAACAATCGCATCTGTACGCTCAGCGGCCACCTCACGTTGAGGTGAGCGCCAAAATGCTTTGTGCAGGCTTTCTTGAAGCATCGCATCTTGCAACTCTTTCTCGGAGGGCGGCTTTTGATATGCATACAAACGCCACTTTAAAAAAGTAAACTTCCGCAGCTTACCAATTTTGTGCTTTTTAAAACCCAACATAAAATACCTTGTCGCAGGATGAAGACGGGATATGTCAACCTATACTGAACGTTTTCGAGTCAAGACTCAGGCATCTCTTTGATAGCCAGTACGTGAATACAAATGCCTCAACAATCGAATCAACGAAAGCAGTCTAAAATTACGAATATATAGGCCACATAGATGCCAAGGACCAAAGCCAAAATTATCAAAGAGCTTTTTCCGAAACCGTGCTCTTTCAGCCAAGCTATTTTGGTTTGTAGCTTTTAACAATTTCATAGCATTTATAAAGTTTGTTCCGCAGAAAGCGTAATAGTCAAAGCGGCTAGCGCTTTTTAAATGGCGACCATTCAACTCCCACTCGCTAAGCATATCCACAGGGCCAGCCAAGAGATCTTCAATCTTTCCAAGGCTAGGAGTACGTACAATACTCCCAGCTCGGTCGCGATACGCTACCCATGCTTGCGCTCGATAGACATAACTCTTCACATGAAAAGCCAACCTAGGGGTTGTGAACACATCTTCGAAATATCGACCCTTTGGAAACCGGACCCCTTTTTCCCAAACACATTTTTTCACCACCCGAGTCCAAGCTTGAAAACGACGTTTTTTCAGCATGCCAACCAAAAGCGCTTCGCTATCGGTCATTTTCGTTTTTGTAGCACTGGGAAAAGTAGATATGTAGCGATTCGATTGCGGCGTTTTTACCTCCCCTTCGACGCTATCTTCAACAACCCGGTAATCAAATAAAACACAATCACATCGATATTCTTGGATAACACGCTTTAAAGAGGGGATCGCCTCAGGTAGTAAATAGTCATCAGAATCCAAGAACCATATATATTCTCCTTGCGAATGCTCCAAAAGAGTATTACGCGCAGCGGAAAGCCCCTTGTTCTCATAATGATTCACTATTTTCAACTGAGGAAAATTTTGTTGTTTTTCCTTACGCAGTAGAGACAAGGAATCGTCAGTTGAACAATCGTCCAAAATTAACACTTCAATATCACTTTCCCATTGCAACTGTATAGAGCCTAAGCACTCCCGAATATAATGACGGGTGTTATACACAGGAATAAGAATGCTAAGCCAAGGCCTGCTCATAGGACGTTACTCAATTACACCCCCAGCTGGGGTCGGTTAAGCGTTGTTTTACGGCGCTGAGGGTAGTCGTTTCTCTATACGTTTGCAATTATGCCAACAAAGCTACGGTTTATACATGGGCTCAAGAGAGGGTGCGTAAATTCAGCGCTCTAAGCACATTTACAGCAGCCACTGCTGGCTTGCGAGCTTCGCTATGGTGTAACATAAAACCATCGCCACTCCTTATATACTCTCTATGCAGAACCTGAGCCCACCGGGCCCTCAATCACAACATAAAAATTTGGTTTTCACCTCTGCCGGCGACTACTCTAATATCCAACAGTGGTTGGGCGAATCGCCAAATTGGGATTTATGGCTTTGCTACTATGGCGATACCTCCCACTCTCTCGCAAAACAAGCAAGATATTACACCGAGCATAAGGGCGGGAAATTTCCAAATTTATACTACGCCTATCAACACTGGCCTACTATTTTTGAACACTATGATGCCGTATTTGTGTTGGACGATGATATTGTCATCTCCTGCGACGCCATAAACCGTCTTTTTACCGCGCGGACGCGCCATGATCTTTGGTTGCTACAGCCCTCCTTCAGTCCTCGCGGTAAAATCAGTCATCGTCTAACCAAGGCTCGAGGGTTAAGATATTTGACCTACACAAACTTTGTGGAGGTCTGCACCATGCTTTTTCGAAGAGATAAATTTGAGCAATTTATGGCCATCTATGACCCCAAGTTAGTGGGCTGGGGAGTGGATCTTTGGTGTACACATCTATTCTCAGGGGAGCAAAACCGATTCGCGGTTGTTCATGACATTATTTGCGAAAATCCACATGATAAATTCAAAAGTGGGGATAGAGAAATTGATAAATTGCAGCACCAAGACAAGCGGATAAAAGTTTGGGAAGAGATCCGTAAAAAAAATGCCATTCCGATAACCGAAATACACGAGTATCAAACGATTCGGCAGCCGTTAACACCCAAAAACCTGCTCCGAGCTATAAGCATATTTATCATACGCAAATACTACCGGTTTTTGAGCAAACGAGAACAACCTTGAGCACCACCATAAAGCGCCACCTTGAGCGTATAGAATACGTCCTCTCCACAATCAACTAAGCAATACTCACTTTCCGCAGCGTATACACATCACAGCCTTTTCCCACTTTGTCGCTACGCTCACCAAAATGTATCGCCACATCCCCCAATCGCAATACCAAAGTCCAAAAGCACCAAATTTTAGCGATAGCCTTCCTTTTGCACTATCGTTAAGGGTAAAACGACTTAGCTCAAGTGATTGCACATGATTAATATATTCAAACATATAGTCATACTGATTGGCCCTGTTATGGTAATGGGATCTATCGCTTCTCTGTTTCCGGGCAGTAGTCCCCTCGCCACCTTGATACTCGGCTCGCTCGCTGGAGGTCTATCAGTGTTTGTTTCTCTCCGCCTGCAATATCACCATACGCTGCACGAGGCTCAAGCCTGTTTAGACAGCGTACATTCTTCCGATCTCTCCGCAGAACTTAACGTAGAAATGGCAAACAGCGATAACCCTATTATTCTTATGATTTATAGCTACCATAAGAATGTCCTGCACTTTTTTGAAGGCCTTGTCACTGAAATCGATTCGCAAGCTATTGGCGCGGCAGATATCTCCAATTTTGTAGACACACTGCGCGCGTCCATTTTGGAGCAGTCGAAACGCGCAGAACGCATAAGCACTGTCGCCGAAGAAATGGCCAGCACCGTTGCCATTATTGCCAAAAGTGCCCAAGCAGCAGGTAGCTCTGCCGAGCTAACCTCCGAAGTGTGTAAAACAGGACTTATCGCAGTAGAAAGTCTGGTTAACGAGATTAATGAAGTGGGGACAACGGTAGAGTCGGTTAGCTCCGCGCTATCGTCACTACAAGATCAATCTCACGACATTCAAGGCATCACCGAGGTCATAAACGGGATTGCGGAGCAAACTAACTTACTGGCCCTAAATGCCGCAATTGAAGCTGCACGGGCGGGCACTTATGGACGTGGGTTCTCTGTAGTTGCAGATGAAGTCAGAAACCTTGCCAACCAAACGACCTCAGCCACAGCAGAAATTGGCGTAATGCTAAGCCAAAATCATAAACAATCAGAAACGGTCAACCTAATCATGTCTGATTTAGAACGGCATATGACAAGCATTGTTGGCGCAGTCAAAACCAGTGGCGAAATTCTGCTGCAAATATCCAGTCAGGCAAACGAGTCCAACGAACAAGTTAATCATATTGTTAACGCAATGGCTGAGCACGTGCAAGCCAGTACAGAGGTATCTGAATCCATTACACATATCAGTGACGCGCTCGCAAGCTCCGAACAGGACGCCATTCACGCATCAGCGGATGGCGTGCGTTTATCAGAAGTTGCTGAGCAAATACTCGGGAGTATTGGCCATTACACCCTTGGTAACCGGCATAATGAACTGAAGCAAGTCGCTGTAAAAACGGCCGCAACCATAGGCCAAATGTTCGAAAAGGCTGTTGCTTCCGGCCGCTACACCCTAGAAGATTTATTTGATAGGAATTACCAACCCATCGCGAACACCTCTCCTCAAAAATACCATACACGCTTTGATAAATTAACCGACCAGCTGCTTCCCGACGTCCAAGAAGCAATATTGGCCCAGCACCCCCACGTATTATTTGCAGGAGCGGTTGACAGCAAGGGG
>Ga0065722_104319_pt1 | contig 35740 bp, 29 predicted proteins | sample BansetMetagenome_FD_59109 | JGI IMG/M metagenome (GOLD analysis project Ga0065722, IMG submission 59109) | Bankia setacea gill microbial communities from Puget Sound, Washington, USA - Caecum Enriched | ecosystem: Host-associated > Mollusca > Digestive system > Ceca | place: United States... | reverse complement strand
CTCGGCAACTTACCTATAACGACACCGCCGATATCGACAGCAGCACTACCTCCATCGGCTTAAGTTTGTCGGGTAAGTATATGTTTGGCCAAGACGACATTCGCTTTGGTGTTAACAGCGGCTCCGGTATGGGACGCTACATTGGCCTCAATGTCGCCAACGGTGCCGTGCTCGATGCAGATGATGAGCTTCAGGCCATTGATTCTACCGCGTATTACCTTGCCTACCGACATTTATGGAACGCCAAGTGGCGTAGCAATATTACCTATTCAACCATTACCATCGATAACGACACAGATCTAACCGGTATGGGAGCAACCCATATGACCGATAGCCTGCGCCTGAACCTATTTTTCAGCCCTCAGAAAAATCTGTCGTTGGGCGGCGAACTCACACTCGCCAATCGCGAGCTGGAATCGGGTGATGAAGGTAGCATGAATCGACTTCAATTCTCAGCCAAATTGGCCTTCTAAAGCGCCCATTCTTGTGTGCTGGCGCAGAACAGATTCTGTCTGCGCCTTTTTTCTCTCCAGCAACACCCTACCTCTTTATTGCGGCTCTGCCGCGTTGTCGGTATTTTTTGACGATGGTTTAAGGTCGCCTTTTTCAACAGCCTCCATAAGTAGCTTCATTAGGCTTTGCATTTGCTGCTCCTCAACCATTCGCTGTTGCTCTCGCAGCGCTTTCATATAGCCAGATTCCGGCGGCACCTGAAGAAGGGGCAATAACTCCTTTACCACATTATCGCCATTCCAATCTGGTGTTATGCGCGCATCGAAGCTGGTTCGAAACTTGATGAATTTGTCTTCCGCGACAAATAGATAGGCGTTCGACAGCAGTCTGATCCCGTCCGCCCGCTCCAAGGTAAAGCTCGATTTCAAACCGGCGTAACCTTGGCCATCATAATCAAACATCATAGGCTCACGAACTTCAGCTCCCCTACTTTGATAACGCTGCTGCTCAATGGCATGGTCAACCTCGGCAACAACATTGTCCATCTCTTGGCTAAGCACCTCTTCTACATTATCCCAAGCAGTCTTCGGAATGGGGTAGACGTATAGGGTGATAACATCACTGTCATATGCTTTGTCCAACCACTTTACCATCACGCCCAGAAGAGGATCTTCAAAGATATGGCGTTTTTCGGCTACAAAGTGTTCCGTTTCGTCGGGGTAGCTCAGCTCACTGTTGTAGGGGTTTGCATTTTGAACTGGCTGAGAACCACAGGCACTGAGCCCCAGTAACAAAAATACGCTTAAATAGACTCTTTTCATATGTCGATAATGCCTTTTCTTGGTAATAGCTTGGTAATAACGTAGAACCGATCGCTTTGCGGTTTCACAAAGCCCATGCATTTGTCGAGGGCCTGTTCTTGGGTTCACACCTCCATGGCGAAATCTACACGGTGGATTATGCGCCATTGAGAATGCCCTAAAATTCTACCGTATTCCACTAACAGTCACGGCAAGATATGGTCAAAATACAACGCGATAAGTACCGTAATTGGCGCAAGCCTTCTATCGGCGCCCCTACCGTATTCTTAGCCATAAACCACAGAGATCTGGCTAGCCACAATTTTTGATGGTTGAGCCGACAACAGCCGCTCCGCTATACCATTAGTTCATCTACAGACAAACTGTAATACTTATTGCTCCACATTGACGAGCTAGGCCATTCATGAACTTAATCACAATCGTTATCATTTTTATCCCACTAAAAATAAAAAGAAATTTTTCTTTTTGGTCTGCTATACATTAAACTTATGCCGCATTTTTGAAGTATAAGTTAGGGTTAACAGAAGGCCACCCACATGAAATCAAGCTCTGAAATCATCAACACTCTGAATACGGTTTTAACGGCGGAGTTGACCTCCATTAACCGCTATTTTCTTCATGCTCGCATGTATCGAAATTGGGGTTTTGAAAATCTCAATCATGTCAGCTTTAAGAAATCTATTAAAGACATGAAGCAGTCCGACGAGCTCATTGAGCGCATACTTATGCTCGAGGGTCTACCAAATTTGCAACGCCTAAACCCACTGCAGATTGGCGAAAATACAGAAGAAATGCTCAACTGCGATTCAAACTTTCAGCAGCAGACAATTGCCTTGCTAAAAGATGCTATCAATGGCTGTGAACAGCAACAAGATTACGTGAGTCGAAATTTACTCGACGCTATTCTCGAGCACGAAGAAACCCACCTCGACTGGCTTGAAACTCAACAACATCAAATAGCCAGTATGGGTATTCAAAACTATTTACAATCTCAAATTTCGGAAGGTGATGAATAATGAAAGGCAACCCCACGATTATCAGTGCGCTCAATGGTTTGTTGGCCTACGAATTAGCCGCCATGGATCAATACTTTATACACTCCGAAATGTACGCAGACTGGGGCCTAACGAAGCTTCATGAACGTATTGCGCACGAGTTTGACGACGAAAAAGGCCATGCAAAATTACTTATTGAGCGCATTTTGTTTTTGGAAGGCATACCCAACATGGTCAATCGCGACGGGCTTAGCATTGGCAGCGACGTCCCCTCCATGATTCAAAGTGATCTGAATGTTGAATATGCCGTTGCCAAGGGCCTAAAAGAAGCGATCAAATTGTGTGAATCCGAAAAAGACTACGTGAGTCGAGAGATTCTGGAAAAGCTACTGGACGATACTGAGCGAGATCATGCCTATTGGCTGGAGCAACAGTTGGGCCTTATTCAAAAAGTGGGCCTGCAAAATTATTTACAATCTCAAATGTAAACACCTAAAAAGCCGCAAAAAATTGCGGCTTTTTCTTATTTCCCTTTTCGAATACTGCCAGTCACCCTTCTTGAGGCTTGTTCAATACATGCCATAGTTCTACTAGCCAATAGATCAACTTATCAAGTGTATCGCCTTTCAAGAAATAATCGGGATAGTCTTTATACTGGCTGTTAATGCAATGCTGAACATAACGCGTATCGAATTCTGGGTGGCCGAGACCCGCATATTCCCAGTCGAGTATAACAATGCCATCATCGGTATCCAGAATGTTCTCAGGAATTAAGTCGTGATGGCAAAGCACCGGCCGCCAAGGCTCTTCCATAAAGTGTTGCAATTCCGGTAAAAACGCTACGATATCGGTTTTGACTTTGCTGTTTACATCACCTTTCTTTTCAATTTCCACCAAATAGCGCTTGAGATGCTGCATATAGTTAAAACGTGGCAAATCGATTTTTTGCTTGCGTACCAGCTCCAAACAGTTTGAAAGCCGCTCGCGCTGGCCAAGACGAATAAAATCTTTTGGTGACCAACATCGCCCTTCAATAAAGGGAAACACCGAGAAATTCAGTTGTCGATTAAAATGCACCAAACGGGGTGCAATATTGAGTGGCGCCAAGACATCCAAAATGGCGTGCTCATGAGTGCGACTAATACCGAGAATACGAGAGTTTTCGGCATGAAGCCGCAAGCAAAAGCGCTTGCTTGTTGCTCTTGCGCTACCTTTTTCAGCGCAAAAAGCTTCTATTAAATAGCTATTATTGGTATTTCCATTCACCAACGTTTGCACAAGCTTAGGGGCCGAAACTAAATTCATTGGCCAACTTTGCCAACTGCGCATAGCCACGCTCAACCAATTGCCGCGAGGCTGACCAGGGTGCTTTCTCACGCTTAAGCGCCTTCTGTTTTTAGCCCAAATCCCATTCCCGGGCTTTGTTGCTGCATGAGTTTCCACCAGTTGATAATGCCAAACAGTACTAAAACTAAGTACACCATCATCAACAAGGCTGTTGGGTAGAGGCCCCGGTCGAGATACAGAAACAGGGCCACCGAATCAATCACTAACCAATAAAACCAGTTTTCAAAAATCTTCCTAGCCACCATAAAGGTGGTAATCACACTGGCCCAAGTGGTAAATGAATCGAGATAGGGCCAAGCAGCGCCGGTTTTGATGCTGAGAAAATAACCAGACACAAAGGTTAAACCGGCGATTATCGACAGAGCGTAAGCATGCTGTGAAAACCGCCATGTTGCAATGGTTAAGCCTACACCATCACTGGGTTTAATTCGACGCCAACACCAAAATCCGTATACGGCCATGGCCATATAATACACATTCAACAGTGATTCCATGAGCAGCGATACATCAAAAAACACCCAGGTAAACAATGCCGTGCTAATCAGAGCACTAGGCCAACACCAAACGCTTTCTCGCATCGCCAGCACAAGGTAGGCTAAACCAAAACCCACCGCCACCAATTCAATGGCCGATTGCTGAAAAAAACCCTCAACACCCTGTGACAGTACTGGGTATAACCACTGCTGAAACTGCTCTAGCACTATTTCGCCTCATAACCCGGTAAAAACTTGGCGACAAATACACACTTGCCATACTGCTCATAACTCCAAGCAATAACCTCGTTGAGCACACCCATTACAACCGCGTAATCTCCCAATAGAATGGTTGCAGTTGGAAAGGTGTTAACGTCAACACCGCTATATTCGTTCAGCTTTTCTATCACACGCTTAATAATATCCAAATAGTTATCTTGTAGTGGATACAAAGTGAGCTCTACGCTTAACCTCATGAGGCTCTCCTAGAATTGATAGCTCATGCTAACACCAAATGTACGAGGTGCGCCTTTTTGAGTGTAAGGTTCGGGTGCATATAATTTGCGTGGGTCGTTACCGAAATCGTGACTAAAATAAAACCCGCGAGTTTCGACCGTTTCATCACTAATATTTTTTACCCACAGCGCAATACTTGCGCGATTTATTTGGTAGCCAATACGCGCGTTCATTAAAGTGTATGCTTCACTCTGCTCATTATGGCTTTCCGAAAAATAGAAGGTATCTTTACCTTCCACTTCGAAGCGCGCGAAGAATGGCGCCGTAAAGCGATAATGCAGGCCAGCAAAGTATTGAAACCCGGGAGCATGCGCTTGCGCTCGACCACTCATATCGTAACCCTCACCGGTATCGTTGTCGCGGTCTACATGGCTTAAATTAATAAAATCTTGGTACTCGGTCTCGAGCAAGGCCAAAGAAGCAAACCAATCAAGCTGGTCGCTACTGGCCCAATTGAGTTCTGTTTCAATACCGTAGTTTGCCCCTGCGGCCGCATTGTCTAGAAAATCGACAAAATCAATAACGCCATCCTCCGCATAAGCACGGGACTGCTTCACTTGTATATCGTCTCGCTGCTGATAAAAGCCGGCCAACTGCAGCGATAAGGTACTGTCTAACCACAACCCCTTCACACCAATCTCGTAGTTCAACATGCTTTCTGTGGCAAACGTTTTAACGTCTTCATCTAGGGAGGGATCTGGATTAAAACCACCGGCCTTGTAGCCGCGCGAAATCAAACCGTACACGAGGGTATCGTCAGCGGCAGTGTATTCTAAAGCAAGCTTTCCACCCCACAAGTTTTCATTGGGTTCAAATACAGCGTTATCACTATCGCTAAAATCTGCCTGAAAATCTTCACCGCGCAAGCCGGCAACCAGCACCAGCGCCGTTGTTAAAGGAATATCGACCTGCCCATAAAGTGCGGTGCTGCGGGTACGGTATTCACTGGTATACAGGGATATGTCGGGGTTGCTAATCGGGCTGTAAAAATCATCATCGGGATCATTGTTTTTATAGGTTCTGTTAAGATCCACACTTTGGTCGCGATAATACCAGCCAACAGCCCAGCGCAAACCACTTTGCTGCTGTTTTGACAATAAACGAAGGTCAACACTGCCGTTGGTATTTTCGCGCTCATAGTTATCAGTAGTGGAATACTGCCAATAGCCACAATCTGAATCGGCTGCGCATATTTCTCTGAAGGCCCAATCCTCGTCGTAGCCATATTCGGTATCCGAGTCGGCATAGCTTGCCAAAGCAAATACATCAGCAAACGCCATTCCGGAATAATCCGCTTGCAGGGCATGAGCCCAGCTTGTTTGCCTATCGTGGCCGGGCTCATCCGACAGAGTAGAACGGTTGTTGTCTAAGCTAAAGGCATCGTAGCCGTTATCAATATCAATGTAATAGCTGGTCAGGCTCAGGTCTAGTTGCTCGGACGGCGTAAACGTAAACTGGTTACGCAAACTACGCTCGTCGATATTATTGGTATTATTTCGCTGTAAATACGCGTTTTCAACATAGCCATCACTGCTATTTTTCATGGCCGCTAGGCGCCAACCGACCGCCTTCGATAATGGCGCACTTACGGTAGCACCAAGATCATAGCTGCCGTAATTTCCCGCTCCACCACGAACACTAAACTCTATTTCATCGCTTGGCCGGTTACCCACCACATTAATCATACCTGCCAAGGCATTTGCACCGTAAAGCGTGCCTTGTGGGCCGCGAAATATTTCTACTTGGGCGGTATCTAGCGCCATTACGCCTGTCCCCAAACCGGTAAAATCAATTCCATCAAGAATCACCCCGACAGAAGGGTTTACCGGCGCGACAAATTGGCTGCGCTCACCAATACCGCGAATTTGTATAAACCGGCCACGAGAGGCTCCCGCAGAATAGTTAACATTAGGGGCTAAATTCAATAGATCTTCTAGATTTTTGGCTTCTCGGTTATCAATAAGCTGTTGATCAATCACTGTAACGCTGTTCGCCAAAGCCAGTTGGTCAACACTACGGAATTCACCCGAAACAACAACTTCTTCAAGTTGTGAAGTGCGGTCGCGGGTGGTTTCAGCCACCGAACTTGCAGAAAAGAGTAACGCCAAAAGAGAAGCGGAGAACACGCCGTGCAACGGCTGGGTCTTAATGGTCATGTCAGGCCTTCTATCAATAAATCAGGAGACCCGGGTAAGTGCGAAGGCTGGGAATGTTGTAACAGGCTGATGGCCCGCCACCAAAGCGGCTTTTTAGGCGAACGTCCTATCCCTACGCCGGTACTAACCGGATCAGGTTCTAAGGGTTCGGGCTAGGCCCATCTCAGACGGCAGTTAACTGTCGTCACCCCTAAGGAGAGCGCGCATAATAGCGTAATTCTGCCGTATTTAACACTGTGCTATAACAATGCCCACCGCCGCTACGCTATCATGGTTAAGCCTTTTTCATATTCTCTGCTAGGATAAATAGCGGTGTGAGAATTGCGACGCTGTCACGCGTTTATGCCAAGGCTTACACGCCCAAAAACCGCGGCATCACCAATACTGACGCCGCCCACAGGAGTAATTTCATGTCAGAACCCCAAACCGGCTCTTCCCATAAAAGAATTCTACCCCCCTTCCTTATGTGCTTTTTTCTAGGCTGTTTTGGTGTCCATCGCTTTTACCTCGGGAAAGTTGGCACCGGCGTATTGCAGTTGCTTACCCTTGGTGGCTTAGGGATCTGGGCGCTTATTGATCTGATTATGCTCGCGGTCGGCGCTTTTACCGATAAAGAGGGTAACAAAATTACCGAGTGGTAATGGCCCCCCCCAAAGCCGGGAGCTAAGCTGGGCCGTCTTTAATGGCCCGCCTTACCTTGGCCGGCAGTGGACGATTACCGATCACTCACCTTGCAAAGCACACATGCCTTTTAATACACAACCTAGGAGATTTAGCGCGAATTTATAAGTCGCCTTCCTATGCTAAGCAATGCTTTGAAAACGCATATTAGTGCTAGCGACAAGCGCGTCGTTAGTATATTTTCATGGTGGGCGGAACTCACCATCATCTGAATCATCATACAGATATCTCTTTTGCATAATGCTCCACAAGCATATTCACACAACCCTTGAGCGTAACTATGACTGACAATCTACATGAAGAAGATACGCGTGAACCCATAGCCACCCCCCAGAACCACTTTCCTTGGGTTCTCGTTTTAATTCTGTTGATGGGTATTGCGCTAGGGTTGGCCGCGTATTTTTATCGCGATGCTTACCTAGCTCCCACCATTGTCGCCATTTCGCCTGAACCCACCGCAGTGCCTACGCCTATCCCCACTATGGCCCCAACACCAATCGCTACCATCATTGAGGAGCCCCCCTCGCAGCCAATAGCCGTAGTAGAGCAGAACAACCCAGCTCTACCCAACTTAAACGAGAGTGATGCCGCACTAAAAGACCAGCTGCTGGAAAAAAATGGTCAACGCATACTGGCTGAACTACTGACCCCAGAGGAAGTTATTCGCAAATTTGTGCGCGCCACTTACAACATAAGTAAAGGTAATATTGTTACGCAATATCGACCGGTGAATGGTCCTGATAGCGGCTTTAAGGCGCAAGCGATCGGCAAAATGGCCGAGGTGACAAACCCGAAGAAAGCCGATGAAAGCTTACAAACGGCGGTTTTTAAAAACCCACCCAAAAACCAGGCTCGCTACGATGTATACCGAAAAATAATGCAAACATTCAAGACCGAAACATTGGTGGAATTGTACGAGCTTTATTACCCCCTGTTACAGCAAGCTTATGGGGAACTGGGCGAAGGCCCGGAACAATTCCATACGGTAATGAAAAATGCACTTGCAAAGGTACTGGCAACCCCGTCGCTAGAAAAGGAGCCAGAACTCATTCTGATCAGCGTGCAATATCAATTTCTGGATCCGCAGCTAGAAGCGCTACCCAACGCCCAAAAGGCCTTGTTACGCATGGGCCTTCACAATAGAGAGGCGATACTCGCGGAGCTTGAACAGCTACTAACCGCACTGCAAGCAAGCTCACCTTAACGTGTCTCACTATCCAAAACTAACTCACTCGTAGCGCCTACAACAGGCACAGTTTGGTAGCAATGGCGTAGTAAGCTCTACTACTGGAAGATAAGTGAAATACTGCAGCAAATTTTAGTCTGCTACTAGTATTTACCTACACATTTGCCAACACAGCAATAGCGCGTAACGGTTTTCGTTTGCCTGTATACTGGCAACGGGTAATACCGGTAGATATGAACACCCACAATAAACCCAACCGTTTCAGGAACGTGGCCCTATTGACGCCTCTGAAACTAGAATTGCCGTGCCTACCATCATTCTCCACCCCCACAGTAACTGTGAAGCCTTTCTCAAAAAGAAGAATAAAGATACTGGACCTATACGAACTTAAAAACGAACGCCACTTTCTCAACAGTACGGCTGACAATACCTGAACCAAACACTGAAAGATGGCACCGCCCTTTTTTTACTGCTAAAAATATTTCAACCGCTATGTAATTCGCCTTGTGCCTCTAACGTTCACCAAGGTCGTTAAACATCAATACCGCTTGCCACCACAACGACACTTTTTGTACTCAGTAAACAATACAACACGACTAAGGTTAACAGCTACAAATTAGACTAAGTCAGCTTCTGTGCAGAAAAGTCTTCGACTTAACCAGAGACTCTCCAGCCGTGATGCGCCCATACAAATATCTAACTCGCGTCAATACTCTCAAGCCACAGAAACGTTCCAGTTTTTTTGCCTGTAAAAAACACCACTTTTCTTATTCACGATTTTGATTTGTTTGACACGCTTTACGTTTTAAATTTTATCAACCAATATGCTCTGCAAGCTCAATAAAGTTTACTCGCCTCCAACAATTGGCGAAATTATTTGGATATTGATCATTTTTTACGTTGCGCTTTGCCAACACTATTCTATTTTGGTTATTGCCATTAACCAAAAAATAGAATTACTATTGGCGCCATTACTGCCTACCAGCTAGCGCTTTCTATACAACCAAAGACATAACGATAAGGCACTCTTTGGCATATATCGAGAGTTGAATTCGTTTTTATACCGGGTTGTTACACAGTGTAAACCGCCCTCAAAAGTTGAAACGTGAATTCAACGGATCACAACTCGTTATTGAAAATAGCGCGCATTAAACTCTGTTTTTTGCGTTTTATACAAGTGAACACTCAACAAACGAAAGACGTTTCCAGCTCGCTCTAGTGGAACTCTCAATCACGATATTTCAACTCATCAAGAGATTAGTTTATGCGAAAGTTTTACTTAGCAGTTGGACTAGTATGGGCCGCCTGTAGCGGATATAGCTACGCCGACACACACTGTGAAATCACCGGTTCGAATGTTTGGAACAGCGGTTATCAACTCGACGTAACCGTGAGCAATAGCGGCAGTAGTACTATCAATGCTTGGGAGGTAATCCTAAGCTTTGATACGGTACCCAATAGCGCAGGTAGCTGGAATGTTGCATTGAGCGAAGCCGGTAATACCCTTACCGCAACCAATATCAGTTGGAACGGCACACTCCCCCCTGGCCAAAGTACATCCTTTGGCTTCCAAGGCTCCCACAACGGAAACTTCAGCCTTCCAAGCTGTACCGGCGACGCTGGAAGCTCTTCGTCAAGCACTAGCGCCTCTTCCAGTTCATCTTCCAGTAGCTCATCCTCAAGCAGCTCATCGAGCAGTAGTTCATCGTCAAGCAGCTCATCCAGCGGCGGCGGGAACGCAGAGCAATGCGATTGGTATGGCACGCTGTACCCGCTTTGCACCAATTCGCAAAGTGGCTGGGGGTGGGAAGCAGGCCAGAGCTGTGTGGGCCGCACCGATTGCGAATCTCTACCAGCCCCTTATGGCGTGTCCACGAGCTCTTCTAGTAGCAACTCTTCCAGTAGCAGTTCATCGTCTTCTAGCAGTAGCTCTTCATCGAGTTCAGGTGGGAGTAGTCTAATTATTGAAGAAAACACCACAGGTTTTTGTGGCGTAGACGGCAGCGTAGACACTAACAACACTGGGTTCACCGGCACCGGCTTTGCCAATACCACCAATCAAGTGGACACCGCTGTGTACTATCGCGTCAGCGCCCCCTATGCCGAAAACTTTATGCTTGAAGTTCGCTATGCCTCAACCACAGATCGGTCAGCAAATGTGGTGGTGAATGGTTCAACAGTTGCCAGTATCAACTTTCCAGCAACCGGCGCGTGGACCAGTTGGACAGTAGACACCGCCAACATACTGCTAAGGGCCGGTGACAACGACATTCAAATTGTCGCCACCTCCGATAGCGGTTTGGCGAATCTAGACTCGCTTACCGTTATTGGAAACAACCCTCTGGCCGCAAACTGCAATGGCAGCAGTTCATCCAGTAGTAGTAGTAGTAGCTCAAGCAGTAGCAGCTCCACTGGAGGTACCAGTACCACCTCCCGCCCCTTACTCAACAACAGTGACGCCGATAATTACACAATTCTTAACTACCTTTCAAAAGCGGGTAATTTAGCCTCGTCTTTAAGCGTCGACAATTGGAATCCCACCAATGGCATTGGTGAGGTCAATACTTTTACACCACACTACACCGTTGCTGCCAGTGGGGGCAGCCACAACTCGGTGCAGGCCGCCATTAATGCTGCCACCTCTGCCGGCGGCAGTCGAAAGTATATTCGCGTAATGCCCGGAAGCTACCGAGAGGTTGTGTGTGTTAACGCCTCTGCACCCCCCATCACCCTTTATAGCACCAGCAGTAACGCTAGCGATGTTGAGATTGTATACAACAACTACTCAGGCAAAGCCAAAGCGAGCGGTACCCCAGCCAACCCCTGCGCCGCCAACACCTCCTCAACGACTTATGGTACAAGCGGTAGCGCCACCATCGTCATCAGTGCCGATAATTTTCAGGCAAAAAATATCACCTTCTCCAACGATACTGACGAAAGCATTATTAGCAATGGTGGTACACAAGCGGTAGCGCTGGAAACAACAGGGGATAAAATTGAATTTGACAATATACGCGCACTCGGGCACCAAGATACCGTTTATGCGAAAACCGGCAATGACAACACCTTGAAGCGCACCTATTTCAAAAACTCTTATATTGAAGGCGACACCGATTTTATTTTCGGCAACGCCGTTATGGTGTTTGACAGCTGCACTATTCACTATTTAAATAATCGCCGAGGTGCCTCTAGCCCCGGCTTATTCTTTGCGCCAAGTACCGATTCAAGAAGTGACTACGGCATTCTGGTGATTAACAGCCAACTCAGCGCTGAATCGGGTTCCCCTAACAATGCCATTCGGCTAGCCCGCGCTTGGGATGCAGGCATTAGCAATACCGGTGACTACTTAAGCGCGGTTAATTCGGGTGTTTACCCAAACGGTCAACTCACCATACGAAACAGTACAATCAGTTCTCACATTCGCTCGACTACCCCTTATGGCGCCTCCACCGCCAGCAGACCGTATAGCTCCACTTCAGGTACTTATCCCGCTAATCGTTTTTACGAATACAATAATTCCGGTGCGGGCAGTGCTCAATAAATCGTACTAATGAACAACGGCAGCACCCTCAACAGGGCGCTGCCGCAACAACACTTTGGGCCTGAAAAAATTTTACAATTCGCTTACCGGTGAAACACCAAACGTAGGCCTCATTAAACAAAAAATACGGCCAATAACAGCCCCTCACACATACCCCCCGGCACACCATCCCGACGCCCAAGCCCATTGAAAGTTGTACCCTCCCAGCCAACCCGTAACGTCCAGCACTTCCCCAACAAAGTACAAGCCAGGCATGCTTTTTGTTTCGAAGGTTTTTGAAGACACTTCATTAGTATCAACTCCGCCACGGGTCACTTCTGCGGTGCGATAGCCTTCCGTACCAGAAGGCGTAATGGTCCAATGTTGGAAAAGTTGTTCGAGAGCATTGATGTCTTGCGCGGTATAACTACACACAGCTTTGCTTTCACTGAATGCATCAAGCCAGCTTTGCACAAACCGTTTCGGCAATATTTGAGCGAGCAGAGTTTTTAATTCTTGCCTCGTTTTTTGCTGTTGCCAGTTGAGGATACTCTCGCGTAAAGACTGCCCCGGTAAAAAGTCAATGTGAACCTCCTCACCCAGCTGCCAGTAATTTGAAATTTGTAAAACCGCAGGGCCGCTGAGGCCTCGATGGGTGAAAAGTAAGTCATCAACAAAAGCCCCTCGACGACTTTCAATGCGTACTTTTAAGGAGATACCCGACAGTAATTTCACTTTTTCTTGCCAGTGCCCCGACAAGGTAAAAGGTACTAGAGAGGCGCTGCGTTCCAGTGTACGCAAACCAAATTGTTCAGCAATTTTATACCCAAAGCCACTGGCGCCCATGGTGGGGATAGAAAGCCCACCGGTAGCAACAACCAAAGATTCGCAACGGTACTTACCCGCACTGGTTTGCAACTCAAAACCTTGAGTGGTTGCAGGTAATGCCGCTATTTTTTCAATCGTACAATGATTGCGAATCACAACCTTTGCTTGCTCACACTCTGCCAATAACATGGTCAGTATGTCGCTGGCTTTATTGTCGCAAAATAGCTGCCCCTGACCTTTATCGTGATAAGGAATGCCATGCTGGTTAACTAAGGCAATAAAATCCCACTGGGTATAACGGCTAAGCGCCGACTTGCAAAAGTGAGGGTTATGGCTAAGATAATTGTCTGCGCTCACATCCAAATTGGTAAAGTTGCAACGACCACCGCCAGACATCAGTATTTTTTTACCGACTTTATTGGCATGATCAAGTACTAATACCTTTCGGCCTCTCCGGCCCGCTGTAGCGGCGCACATTAATCCCGCCGCACCAGCGCCAATAATAATTACATCGTATTGCATTTATATTCCATTGAGCGCGAAGGCTATGATCACTACCTGCGGCACAGTAAGCAAGGGTAGAAACAGGGCAAGTTTCCACGAACGAGTAGTATCTTTTAACACCATAATTTCGGTGTAATCGGTACTTACGCCGGTCATTAAAAAAGCAAAGGCATTACCAGGGGCACCGGCACGGTTAAAAATGTCGGCAGCAATGGGCGTTGAACCTTCGGAACAAACCTCCAGCACCGTAGCCACCAATAGAGTAACCCCCAAGCCCAATGCGGTTGGGCCGAAATAGGTTCCAAAATAGTCGACGGGCACAAAGGTACGGATTAATGCGGCTAGCAATACGCCAAATAACAACCAACGCAATACCATGCGAGACTCTCGAATACCCTCAATGGCAAACTGCAATAGGCTGCGATGATTGTAACGGCCCTGCTTTAAAGCCTTTAATGCGGTGGGCCAAAATGCAAAATCCTCTGGTAGTGCCACGCTATTCGGGTTGGCGGGTAGCGTGCCCCTAGCAACCAATGCATCGAACAGTAAACCGGTGATAATGGCAATGATGGCCGAGAGAACAATGAACGTGAGCGTCCAACTCAGGCCTATCATCGCCACTAAAATAAGGGTGAGTGAAAACGAATTCCACGGGCTTGCAATTAGAAATGCCATCACCTGCCCGGTAGACGCACCCCGCTCATAGAGCTTGGCACCCACCATAAGAATGCCGTGGCTACACAGATCTAATAGCAAACCCGCTCCGGTAGCGCGAAACATGCCTTTTAGGCCGCCATGGGTACCGAGCATGGCCATTACCAACTCTCGCGGCACTTTGCTCAGCACCGCAACCATGAATACCCCCAAAGCGGCTCCCCAAGCCATGGTGTTAATCAACTCGAAAACCGCGTGACCAAGATGGCCGAGCACGGTTTGTACCAGGCTCGGTGCAAATGTTTGACCCACTAAAGAGTAACCATAGGCGATCACCACACCGCACAACGACAGCCAAAGTAAATAGTCGGGCCGGCCTTTGGGGGTATCGCAACAACTGCTGGTATCTGGTGCGCTTGGGTCCGCGGGGCTCACTGCGTTGCCTTCGCCACAACACGGACTTTCCTCAACGGTGGGCTTAGCAGAGCAGCAGGGGCTAGGCTCTTGCTTCGCAATATCCGTGTTTATTTTACTGTCTTTTTGATGACTGTCTTCATGGTCGCAGGCCATGGAATTACCTCAGACGCTAACACGTCGTATTATTGATGCGTGGCTCGGAGCAAATGAAAACCCCGGGTGGGCTAGGCATACAATGGTGCGTGAAATCATGTTGTATTGAACGTTTAATTCACCACAGCGACTATGCTCTAATGACAATAGCCGTTTTTAATTCACAATAGCGATTGGCAGCTCTCGACACCCTGCTGAAGCCACGTCTTCCGCACAGAAGAGAAGTTTACAATGCCATGCCTTAGCATGCCGTATTATCTGAAAATAATTTTGCTACATTTTCGACCCTCTCTGCCCGCTATACACACCGGAAATCCACCATGAAAGCCATCAGCAACCGCTATCGCCGCACTGTATTCACATCATTCCCCGCGGCTGCGAAGTTCTTTAAGCCCTTCGTCGCTGTCACACTGCTGTCATTGGCGGCTTCAAGCTGCTCGAAAGCCCCCAAGGTAGAAACTGTTTACCAGCAGTATTGCTTAAGCTGTCATGGCGCCGATCTTAAGGGCGGTTTGGGTGGCTCGCTAGTGGATGACGAATGGAAACATGGTGCCAGTGACAATGATATCAGTCGCAATATTCGCGACGGCTTGGCCGAAAAGGGCATGCCAGCGTGGGGGAAAACACTGTCCGAGGAGCAGCTGCGGGCATTGGTTATCTACATCCGTGAGCGAGGAGCGGCAGCCAAACAAACCCAGCTGTTAGAACAAACCAGCCCACAAGCTGGGGTATTCAACTCACAGAAATATCGATTTGACATGACCCCGGTTGCGGAGGGGTTTGAGGCCCTCTGGGCCATGGATTTTTTACCGGACGGCTCCATACTCACCACCGAAAAACAAAGCGGTCGGTTATGGCGTTTGCAGGGCGAGAAAAAAATAGCCATTGCTGGCATTCCCAAAAGCTGGCCTGAGGGGCAGGGCGGCCTGATGGAGGTAAAAGTACTGCCCGGCAACACCGATAACCCCTGGGTGTATTTAAGCTATAGCGAAGAGAAAGCAGGCAAGGGTATGACCGCCATTGTGCGTGGGAAAATTACGAATAATACGTGGAGCCAGCAAGAGGATATCTTTCACGCGCCACAGGGCAACTTTCTCAGCGGCGGCTTACATTTTGGCTCGCGCATCGTTTTTAAAGACGACATGGTGTTTTTTAGTATTGGCGAACGGGGTCGCCAGGACATGGCTCAAGACTTAAGTGTTCCCAACGGCAAAATCCATCGCTTACACCTAGATGGCCGCACCCCCAAAGACAACCCTTTTGTCTCAACTGCCGGCGCCATGCCGTCTATTTGGAGCTACGGCCACCGCAATCCGCAAGGTATGGCGCTAGCAACCAATGGTCAGTTGTGGGCAACGGAGCACGGGCCTCGTGGCGGCGACGAAACCAATCTTATTTTAAAAGGCCGTAACTACGGCTGGCCCGTCATTACCCATGGAATGAATTACGACGGCACCCCCATCACCGACAAAACCCATCACCCCGACATGGAGCAACCTAGCTACTACTGGGTACCATCCATTGCCGTCACCGCGCTGGAAATTTATGGGGCGAAAACCTTCCCTTTGTGGAACAAAAGCTTTCTGGTGGGCAGCCTCGCGCGCGAAGAGCTGCAGCGACTTGAGATCGTTGACGGCAAATTGATCCACCGCGAAGTACTGCTCAAAAACCAAGGTCGCATTCGCGATATTACTACCGGACCCAATGGCAAGGTGTACTTAGTGATCAATCGCGGTTCTCCCAAAACCGGGGCTATTTACCAACTGTCACCTGTACAATAAACGACTTTATCCGGCTTTCGGAAACCACAATGCGAACCCTACTCGCAGGCATCCTACTGGCAACCTTTTGCAGTCACCCGTGTTTTAGCATCGAAGCTAAAGCCTCTACTTACTTGGAAACCGTTATTGTGAGCGCACAGCGCTCCCCTACCGCACTAACCGAACTGCCGCTGTCTGCTACACAGATTACCGCCGAAGTACTTGCCCGCATATTGGCTCGCCACCCATCACAACTGTTTCAACAAAGCCCCGGTACCTGGATTAGCCGCGGTAGCGGTCAAGAACACCTAAGTGCGATTCGATCCCCAGTATTTACCGGTGCCGGCGCTTGTGCCAACTTTCTTATGGCCGAAGATGGTATTCCTCTGCGTGCCAGTGGTTTTTGCAACGTCAACCAACTGTTTGATAGCCATTATGAAGCGGCCGACAACATAGAGCTGGTACGAGGACCAAACTCAGCTCTGCACGGCAGCAATGCGTTATTCGGCGCCGTGAATATCCGTTTACCGGATGCGCAGGGTAGTGACGAAAACCAACTCGGCATAGACCTAGCCCCTTACGACGACTACCGCGTGAGAACGTCAATGGCCACAACAAGCAGCGACCACAACCGCTGGCGAATATTGGCGACCATTAGCAGCAACGGTGGCGAACGCGATAGCGCAGGGTATCAACAAGCCAAATTGTCTCTCAAAAATAGCTATGTGGGGCGGCGCGTTCAGCTTCAATCGGGTTTAAGCATAAGCTTTCTAGACCAGCAAACAGCTGGCTATATAGAAGGAGAGAACGCCTACAAAGACCCAAGCCTAAGCACTCAAAACCTCAACCCCAATGCCTATCGCAAAGCGCGCTCGGCGAGAGCCTACACCCATATAACATGGAAACAAGGCCACAATACCTTTTCCATCACACCATTTATGCGCAGTAACGACATGGAATTTTTGATGCACTTTGTCCCCTGGCAACCGCTTGAAAAAAATGCTCATCAATCTATCGGTACTCAGCTGCAATGGTCTTTGCCTCTCTCAAGTACGCTAAAATTCCGCCTCGGCTCCGACCTCGAGTATACTCACGCTAGCCTTGAAGAAATTCAACCTCAACAAGCCCCCTTTGCACCAGAACGCTTTCCACAAGGCATCCATTACGACTACAGCGTTAGTGCCGTTGCCGGAGCACTCTTTGCGGCTTTCGATTGGCAAGCCAGTAGCGCCCTCAGTCTTCACGCCAGTGTGCGTAATGATCACATACGTTACGATTACACAAATCATGCTTCCACCGGCAGCGCTTGTGCACCCGGTGTCCCCAATTGCCGTTTTTTCCGGGTTGGCGACCGCCAAGACCACTTTTTAGCTCTCACCACCAGCGTTGGAGGAACGTGGGCCTGGCACCAGAACCACCGCGTATTTGCGAATATTGCCCGGGGCTTTCGCGCCCCTCAGGCCAGTGAGCTGTATCGCCTCCAGCAGGGGCAAGACCGCGCCGACTTAAACGAAGTCACCCTCGATAATACCGAAGTAGGCCTGCGCGGCGATTTCAATCGTCTCTACTACCAAGTCTCGGCCTATCAAATGCGTATGCACAACGGTATTTACCAAGACAGTGAGCGGCAAACTCTCAGCGGTGCACAAACCCAGCATCGGGGTTTTGAGTATGAAGGGGGCATTACGCTAAACGCTGTTTTACAGCTGCAATTCAATGGCACGTTCGCCGATCACCGCTATCGCAATAACCCTCAACTACTCGGCACACAGAGTCCCCTAGAGGGAAACGTTATTGACACCGCGCCACGCACACTTCATAGCGTGTTACTCAGCTGGCAAAACTCTGCGAGACTGCAAACTTACCTTGAGGCAGAGCACATGGGCGCGTATTTTCTCGACCCGGAGAATAGCGCTCACTATGAGGGCCATCAGCTCATCCATGTACGGGCACAATACGCACTTTCCGACACATTCGACCTTCAATTTGCTATCGAAAATGCAAGTAATACCGCCTACGCGGAGCGTGCCGATCTAGCCTTTGGTGAATACCGATACTTCCCCGGTCAAAGCCGCACACTTCGGGCTAGCGCCCATTGGTCATTTTAATAAGGCATTACAAGCGCCAGCATGCTACCTTTCTAACAGTCCTTTTGGCACCCTATTCAACCCGATCTGCCGCTGGCAACGATACCCCAGCCAATGATTCACCCGCCTAAACCTGAGGAAGAACTGAATGCTGAAGTTGTACTCCTACAAAACCTGTCTTGTAACCGTATTGTTTTCCCTCGCTGTTCTCAGCTTCCCCGCCTCGGCCATGAGAATTATGCCGCTCGGCGACTCCATAACCGGCAGCCCAGGCTGTTGGCGTGCCTACCTTTGGCAACAGCTAGGCGATGCCGGCTATACCGACATCGATTTTGTCGGGTCTGAGTCTGCGCCGTATTGCGGCTTTAGCCACGATGCCGACAACGAAGGCCATGGCGGGTTTTTAGCACGGGATATTGCTAACGATAATCTTCTTGCAGGCTGGCTAGAGGCCAGCAACCCAGAGCTGGTGCTTATGCATTTGGGTACCAACGATGTCTGGAACGGTATATCCACTACAGCCATTTTGGGCTACTACACCCAATTGGTAGAAGATATGCGCGCAAACAATTCCAGCATGAACATACTGGTCGCTCAAATCATTCCCCTAGACCCCACTGAGTACGACTGCAGCCGTTGTTACGATGCCGTAATAGACTTAAACGCCGCCTTGCAAACTTGGGCACAAGGTTTGAGCACTATGGCTTCACCCATTGGCATTGTTGATGCGTGGACAGGCTTTGATGTCATTGCAGACACCTCCGATGGCGTGCACCCCACAATGGCAGGACATGAAAAACTGGGCACAGCGTGGTTTGCCTCGGTGCAAAGTGTTCTCGATGGCACCTTTGTTGGCGAAACCGTTGAAGGCTCATCTTCGAGTAGCGCCTCGTCCTCAAGCACGTCCAGTTCATCATCAAGTAGCTCTTCATCGAGTAGCTCTTCAACCAGCTCTTCCTCAAGCTCCTCCGGTGGCAGCTCCTCTTCAGGGGGCGGCAGCGGCGGTTTAGGGCTTTTCGCTTTACTGGGCCTTGGCTTGCTTATTCGTCGCAGAACCGGCTAAGGAACCTCGCGGTTAGTCTACCTATTATGGCCTCTCCTAGAGGGGCCCTGCTAAAACGACATACCCTCAACATTCGGTAAAAGAGTATGTAAATGTTAAAAATTGCGCCTAAATCTCTACACAAAATCATTGTTTTGCTCAACACCCGGTTCGCATGATTTGTCCTCGATTACACCAGCACTTTCACAAAGCTTGGTATATGCTTAAGTAGCACAGCGAACTGACAACACCCTTACTACATTCTTAACACTAACTTATATTCTTTATGACAGTAGCTAACACCAACGACAAGCGCATTTTGATTATCGAGGATAACCCCGACAATCAGCAGTTAGCGACATGGATATTAGAAGATGAAGGTTATCGGGTCACCTGTGTAGAATCTGCCGAGGAAGGGCTAGAACTTCTTGAAAGCGAGCAGTACGCCTTAATTCTGATGGATATATCCTTGCCGGGAATGGACGGGAAAGACGCCACGAAAAAAATTCGCAACAGCCCCCACTTACAGCACTTACCCGTACTGGCTCTCACCGCACACGCTGTACAGGGTGAGCGAGAAGCCATTATCGCCAGTGGCGTTGATGGCTTACTCACCAAACCCGTCGACGAGGACGAGTTACTGAACTACGTACAATCCCTCATAAATCGCTAACCACCGCGCTCAACAGGCTGTTAGAGCAAGCAATAGGCGTTAGGGCTGTTCTTGTGTGCGCCTCGCCGTTAACCCACTGATACAATAAGAGCTTCAATTCACAGGGAGCATAAGCCAAACTGATAATGTCGCGAGTATGACCTCGGCCTTGTAAGCCACCACCCTCATAGGCCCGCCACAGCCATTCGTCTTGGCCTTCTTTGCGATAATCAGCACTAACACCGTCGCCAAACTCCACACCGGAAACCCCCCAGCTATTTGAAATACCGGAGCAATGTAAATCTATAGCCAATCGTTTCGACGCGCGAAATATCGAACTATCCGTAAGCTTTACCTGGCTCTCCATTAGGGTCCAAAGCAAGGTAAAAAGGCGGCGCTTTTCCGAATCACTAACAGCGCTCTCAACCCATAAAGCACTGCGTTTGTGCATAAACTTGTGAGGACGTTTCCAAGGGGGCTCGGCACTCGTCGAATGGCGCTCAAGACTTTCTACATCAACACCCACTTTACAACTGGCGACCAATACCACAATGGCGGTGGGGCAGTGGGAAATACTGAAATGAAGTCGCGGCTGCAGCGCCAGCATGGGCTTGCCATTTTCGCTATAGTGAAAACGAACATCGGTAACCGCTACCTCTAATAGTTGCGCAATAACCTGCTTCACCATCCTGCGCCCCTGAAAAAAACCACTGGCCACCGAAGGGCTCATTCGTCGATAGCGCTCCCGTTCTCGCTCATCGAGAACTGCCTCAAGCTCTATAGCCTCTGGTGGAGAAATATCTTCCACTGCACAGTAATAAAGGCTGGCGACATTCTGGCCCTGACCGTGCTGTATTTTGTTTCTTAGGGCGTTAATTTCTAACATGCTCGACCGGCTGTTTCAGAGGGTAGGCGTATTATGCATCAGTTTCTCTATGCTCGGCGACAACACAGCAATTTCGACCCTTTGCCTTTGCTTGGTACATGGCTTTGTCCGCTCGAGCAAACGCCAGCTCAACGGAATCGTCACTGACAAAACCGGTAATACCAAACGAAATAGTTATTTTTACGGGCGCTTCTTTAAAGCGAAACGCCGCAGACGCCACCGCCCCGCGTATTTTATCCAGTACTTTTAACGCGTGCTGAGGCCCTGTTTCGGGCAAAATCATCACAAACTCTTCGCCGCCATAGCGGGCAACAAAATCAACCTTTCGCAAACGTGTGGACACCACTTTCGCTATCAATTTTAACACCCGATCACCAGCCTGATGGCCATAGGTGTCGTTAATTTTTTTGAAAAAATCAATGTCACATACCGCCATCGATAAAGGCCGCCCATAGCGTTGAAAACGCTGCAACTCTTGAAACGCGCGCTCGTTGTAGGCCTCGCGGTTGGGCAACCCGGTAAGAGCGTCGTGCGTTGCACGATAACGCTCCTCTTCGAGTAACTCTTTGGTTTTGTTACTTTCGCTTTCGATGGATTCAACTTTTGCCAATAGTTTTCTTAGGTCTTTTGACAGCGATTCGGATTCGTTTTCATCTCGAGCTTCCCGATACTCTGACAGTGCCGATTGAATAACCACCAAATGGCTGCTAACCGTTTCTTTTAAGTTCTGGACACTGTCGGTAGTGGCCATGGTGGAATGAATTTTTTCAACTTCATCAGACACCGTATTCGACAATTTATGCACGGCTTTCAGCGCACCCGCCTCATGCTCTAGAGCCACGCCTAGGCTTTCGCCAATTGCGTGCAACTCTTTATTCACTTCCTGTAAATACTGACTAAATTCTCTGTCCACATCGAGATAGCGCTGCATAAGGATATCGCGAATATCTTCTAATGTAACCGAAAGAGCAAACCAGTCCATACCGCGCTCAATGCGCAAACGCACGATATCCACCTTGTGACGTACCACATCGTTTGGCTCAATATTTTCCACCAATTCACTCAGGGTTAAGGCTATACGGCCGGCGACTTTTTCGTAACCTTCTTCGTCGAGTAAATGTCGGTTTTTAACGCTATCGGTCGCAACACTGAAACTGCTAATACTGGGGGCAACATTGTGCTCAGTTTTGCCATTGCTGTCTGGGGCAAGCTGGAAACCATCTTCATCAACAGCCTTGAGTTCGCGGGCCTGCTCGTTAAGCTGCTGGCCACTTTTCGCTGATTTAAGCGTATTCCCCCCACGCAAACGCTGGAAAAAACTGGTCGATGGGTTCATTGCCGCATGCAAAGCAGCTTCCTGCAGCAAAATTAATTCACCCAAAACCAGAGGGTAGGCGCGATAGTTGCTCAAGGCCTGTTGAGTGCCTTTACTAAAACCACGTAATTTATCCCGTAAATCTGCGGGCAATTTAAGGCTGAGGTATTCATCGAGCAAAGCACGCATTTTGGTGGCTGCAACGGTATTTTCTTTTTCACGGCTGAGCTCAAACGTCGCCACCGCTTTTTGGACAACCTCCATCTGTTCAATCACATGCGGCCCAGGAGCACCGCGCATTTTCTCTCGTAATAACAACAATGCAGCGTCCAAATTTTTATCTAGGCCATTTGCCGCAACACCTAGATGGTTCAAGGTTTTACGCATAACCTCCAGCTGAAAGGCAAATTGTTTTTGCGAACGCTCTTGGTCTTCAAGAACTTGCAGGTATTTGTCTTTATAACCAACACCGCTGACTAGACTGGTATCTGAACCGCCGGGCGTCTCGACCATGAGCTGTTCCCATTTGTTAATGATGAAGAGTGGGCATCAGAGAATTGGGCATTGGGCTCTGATGCTAGAACCTGATACAAAAACCTGATATTAGGGCCTAAAATTAGGTTTTTAAACTAGAGTTTTAAAACTCGAACCCGGTAATACTTGGTCCATTTCCCAAGTATAGCGATCTACGCCTAAACCCCCAATATTATTAAGGACAGAAAACAAAAAACCCCGACACGAGAGCCGGGGTTTTTTGAAAACTGCGTACTGTTTGCGGTTTGCTACATGGCTTTCTCTTTCTTGATTTTTTCAATCAGGTAATTGGCCACATTAAACATACCTTGATGGTTGCCAGCCATGGACGATGTTACTCGATAACGGCCATCAATAATCAACTCTGGAGTACCCGTGGTACCAAAACCTCGAGCTCGGGAATCTGCCATTTGCACTTGGCTGCTAACCCCAAAAGAGTTGAATGTTTCTTTGAACTTTGCCTCATCTACACCGGCTGCAACGAAGATAGCCGCAACATCGCTCTCGCTCTTCAAACGTTTTCTACCGACATGGAGAGCCTTGAACACCTCTTCATGAACAGGGTTAAAAACATCCAAAGCCTTGGCTGTGTAAAAAATACGCGCGTAATATTCCCAGGCCGAATTAAATACCGCAGGGTTTTGCACAAACTCAGCCCCCTCGGGTATGGAAGCCTTCCAATTCTGAGCGACTGGCTCGAAGTGAAAGCAGTGAATACAACCATAGGAAAAGACTTCTGTAACCTCTACATTGTCGCCCGTAATGGTTTTTACCGGGGTATCCAGCTTAGTGTAGTGCTTACCTTCAACATACTTGGTGTCTGCAGGCGCCAGCATTGGCGTCACCGCTGGCGCTGCATTTTCGGTGGTTGCACCGTGACCGTGCCCCGCATGAGGGTCGGCATTAACGACTGCCGCCTCTGCAGCAGGTTTTTGCTCTGAAGCTGCCTGCTCAGCCTTGGCAACTGTTGGCGCAGCTGCTGGGGCTTGCTGTGCGGCTTCAGCCGGTTTGGCAACCGCTGACACCGCAGCTGTGTCAGAGTCCTGTTTGCCGCAACCAGCAGCGAACAGGAGAGTAAGAATAAGTGTGCTTGCAGCGAGGATACGCATGTTTTTCTCCTGGAAAACCTTTTTAGGTTTGTTCTTATTGTGAATAGCCGGAACGCATTATAAATGACTTAAGGGGAACAAAAAATTTCCATCTCCGTCAGTGTAAATTATGAAGGTTATGGTATACAAAAAGGGCAGCCGAAGCTGCCCTTTACGACCAATCTGCGAGGATTTAGTTCAATCCTGCAATAAAATTGGCGACCGCGTCGATTTCTGCATCACTCATATATTGAGCAACACCGCGCATAACCTGAGCATCGCCATCGTTAGTGCGATTGCCGGCGCGGAAATCACGCAACTGCTTGGCCACATAATCGGCATGTTGGCCGCTTAAGCGCGGGTAACCCGCTGGCGCATTGCCTTGCCCTGTGGGGGAATGACAACCACTACACGCTGGCACACCACTTTCCATGTTACCACCACGATAAAGCTTACTGCCCAGTTTCAAACCATCGGTCTTTAAACCAGAGTTTAACTGTACCTGTTGTTCCTTTGAACCACTTAGTTGAGTAGTCTTGGCCGCAAAAAAGGCCGCCATATCTGCTAAATTTTGCTCACTGGAGGCATCGAGCTGACCGGCCATTTCTGGTACTGCTCGTGCGCCAGTTTTAATGTCTTGTAGCTGCTTTAAGAGATACTTTTCACCCAGGCCTGCAATTTTTGGAAAATTAGCCATGGCACTATTACCATCTGCACCGTGGCAAGCCGCGCAACTGGCTACCAAAGCTTCGCCTTTGGCGGCATCGCCAGCCGCATTAACAGAAGAGCTGATGGCCAAGGCTGTACCTAACAGGCCAAGGGTCATCAAAGTGGAGCGAAATTGGTTGTTCATTTCTGTGTCCGTTGTTAACGTCGTTTTAAATGGATGTGGTTGAGGTGCAAGCTTGCGGTCGCAATGAGTGTTTTGCGTTAGAATGTGCACTTTAACGTGAAAATTCGCCCATACAGCCCTCAAAAAAGTAGCGGCATTATATACGTTGTATGCCGCTGACACACCCCAAGAACGAGTAGATACCCCACTATGACGGAAATTAACTTCCGAAAAGCTCAATTTTTAACCAGCGCACCCTCCCTGAAAGAATGCCCCGCCGAAGGTGGGGCCGAGGTCGCTTTTGCCGGTCGATCCAATGCGGGTAAATCCAGTGCGATTAATAAGCTTACCGATAACGGCAAGCTCGCGCGCACCAGTAAAACCCCCGGCCGCACCCAGCTTATTAACTTTTTTAGCCTTGATGAGAGCGGCGACCAGCGCCTCGTCGACCTGCCGGGATATGGCTACGCTAAGGTGCCCCTAGCAACAAAGAAAAAGTGGCAGGCGCACCTTTCTGAATATCTGCGTGAGCGCCAAAGCCTTAAAGGCTTGGTGTTACTAATGGATATACGGCATCCGCTCCAAGAGTTTGACACCATGATGATCAACTGGGCCGTAGAGGCAGAAATGCCCGTGCACATACTGCTAACCAAGAGTGACAAGTTAAAACGCGGTGCCGCCAAAGCAACCTTGCTTGAGCTGAATAAACATCTAAAAGACGCCAATGTGGATGACTTAGTCAGTGCGCAGTTATTTTCAGCCCTTAAAGGCGATGGCGTAAGAGATTTGGAGCGAGTGCTTACCAACTGGTTACGACTAGAGGCGCCAATACAAAACGACTTACCCGAAGACTAGAACCGCTTACCTCTCTGCCTTCTCTGCGCTAAGTTCGCACCAACTTCCGTAAACAAGGGTAACGCCAACTGATGTCGTAGCAAACAAAAAAAGCCCCGAGTTTTAAAGTCGGGGCTAGCTATCGCTTTGGGGGAAGCTTAAATAAATCAAAAACTAATTGGGAGGAAATCCGCAAACCCGAAGACTTGCTTACTTGTTATGACTGACCCAACTTCCCGAAGTTCCGAAAAATTATCTGTTTTTTGGGTTTTCTGACAATTAGTCGCCAAACCCCACACAATTACACCAAGGGGCACAATTTAGATGCTTTCCCAGCGCGTTGGGTCGGCAGGGCGGTTATCCACAACCGCTTCAATGGCATCGTTCACTTCATCCGTAAGCTTGTCGACAATATCTAGGGCTCGCACATTGTCCTCAAGCTGCGCCTGCCGCGAGGCACCCAGAATCACGGTACTGACATTGGGGTTGCGCAAGCACCAAGCCAGCGCCAAGTGATGCAAGGGCACCCCCACGTCGCTTGCAATGGCACTCAGTTTACGGGTTTTTTCAATTTTCGCCTGGCCCTGCTCAGATTGGTACATTTCCTTCAACCATTCATAATCGGGCAAATTGAGGCGGCCGTCTTTGCCAATACCCTCGTTGTATTTACCGGTAAGCACGCCACTGGCCAAGGGAGACCACACTGTGGTGCCCAAGCCAACACCACTGTACAAATCTCGGAACTCGTCTTCCACTTTAGCTCGCTCAAATAAATTGTATTGCGGCTGCTCCATTGTGGGTGGGGTTAAATTATATTGACGCGCCACCATATGCGCTTCCATTATTTGCTGAGCATTCCATTCGGACGTTCCCCAATACAACACCTTGCCCTGAGCAACAAGGTTGTGCATGGATCGCACGGTTTCTTCTATAGGGGTATCTAGGTCTGGGCGATGGCAGAAGTACAAATCCAAATAATCCACTTGCAGACGTTTTAACGCAGCATGGCAAGCCTCGGTCACATGCTTGTTGCTCAAGCCCAGTTGGTTGGGCTTTTTACCGCCCCAAAACACTTTACTGCTTACACAATATTCATCGCGAGGCAGTGCTAGCGCGGCAATGGCATTACCCATTACCACTTCCGATTCGCCCGCTTCATAACCTTCTGCGTTATCAAAAAAATTAATGCCCAAATCGAAGGCTGTTTTTATCATGCTCTTGGCATCGTCCAAATGAACTTGCTTACCAAAGGTAACCCAAGACCCTAAGGACAAGGCACTGAGCTTTAAACCGGATTTACCTAATCGACGATACTGCATGATTTCAATCTCCAAAAAAAGTGGGCGGAGCTTAACAGACTGGGTGTAAAGCTAGGGTTGAAGGCGTCCAAATGCCGCAGCCAAATCTCCCGTGCAGCGACCTAGAACACATCGACAAAAGTGGGCAAGCTTACGGGAAGGGCTTGATTACTGGGCTCTAATAAACCATTTTCGGTAATATCAAAAGCAACAATAAGCCCTTCCTGCTCATTCGCAACCAACAGCGTTTTAGCCTTGTCTAGCAAGGTAAAATGACGAGGCCAGTTGCCCAAGGTCGATTGCCACTGCTGAACAGACAGTTGACCGTTATCGGCAATCGCAAATACCGCAATACTGTTGTGACCGCGATTAGACACATACACATGAGCGCCATCATCGGCAATCGCAATATGCGCAGCTTGTGAATGCTCACTAAACCCCTCGGGCAGGGTGCTGATGTGTTGCTCAGCAACAAAGCGCCCATCTGGCTGCACACGCAATGCCGTTAAGCGGTTAGTTAATTCATTCACCACATAAACCACACTCATCTCAGGGTGAAACACCATATGTCGCGGCCCGGCTCCCGGCTCGGCTTGATAAGCTGTAAAGCCTTCACCCAATTGCCCGGTTTGCGCATCAACACCATAGGCTTTTACTTCATCTATACCTAAATCGACCACATAAAGAACACTTTGGGTGTTATTCCACTGCACCCAATGAGCGTGAGCGGCCTCTTGCCTATCAGGGTTTGGGCCACTGCCGGTATGGGCTTTCACTTGTGCTTGCGTAGACAGCTTTCCGGTTTGTGGGTCAATGGCAAACACCGCAATATTACCGCCCATATAGTTGGCAACCGCGAGGTATTTTTGGTCTGGGCTCACGCTAAGATAACAGGGTGCTGCACCAAAACTTGAAACCCGTTGAATTTGTTCGGCGACACCATTTTTGAGGGAAAAAACCGTGACCGCACCGGCCTCTTGCTCGTCTACGGCATACAGGGTTTGCGTCGACGTTTTAAAGTGAAGCCATGACGGATTATGGGTTTCGGCCAATAAGGTCAGTGCACTAAAGGCTTTAGTGGCAGAATCAAACGTGGCCGTATAGATACCCTGACTCGCTGTGGCTTCGGTACCGGTGTAGGTGCCAATAATTAAACGTTCCATGGCTGTGCCTGTCTGTGCGGTTATGTTGCTTGTGTGCTTGGGGGTTAGTTCTGCACGTTTATTGTCCGCGCTGCGGTTAGAGTCAGGCTGGCAACCCACAATGCTCAGTGCAGTCACCATCAGCAATGACACTGTGACGACGCGCAGCTCGGCGCAACGCGAGGTAATAAAGCGTGTGAATAAACGAATGTCAGGTAACCGTATGTTCATTATCAAGCCTGTTCGAGGGGGCAACAAAACCACACCGTGTTGTGCGTATAAAGTCTCTGGGTTTTGCTCCTTAGGGAGCCATGCTTCTGGCAATGCCCAACTCTAAACCACGCAGCTCGGCCAAACCTTTCAACCGACCAATGGCCGAGTAGCCAGGGTTCGCTTTTTTCTGCAAATCATCCAGAATTTGATGGCCGTGATCGGGTCGCATAGCGATACTCACATTGCGATTTCGAGACATTTCAATAATTGCACGTACCACCTCAAACATATCAATACTGCCATTCAAATGCTGAGCTTCGTAGAAACTACCAAATTCTTCGCGCTGCGTGTTCCGTAAATGAATAAAGAAAATACGCTCTCCAAAGCGCTTTATCATCTCTACCAAGTTATTGTCTGCGCGTATGCTGAAAGAGCCTGCACAAAAACATAAACCGTTAGACACGTTAGGCACGGCTGTAAAAAGATCGTGCAAATCGTCGGCGGTACTCACCACGCGAGGCAAGCCGTATATCGCAAAAGGAGGGTCGTCGGGGTGAATAACCAGTTTAATGCCGAGTTCATCTGCTAGGGGGCAAACTTGCTGTAAAAAATAGATTAAATTCTGCTTATATTGCTCTGCACCTACATTATGATATTTCATAATGGCCTGCAAAAACGCTTGCGTATCAAAGGCCACTTCGCTGCCGGGTAAACCGGCCACAATCGTACGCTCCAAGGCTTGTTTTTCTGCCTCGCTGAGCTGGTTAAATTTTTCCTCAGCCAATGTCACAACCTCTTCAGGGTAGTCGGCACTGGCATTGGGGCGTTGCAACTGAAATATATCGTAGGCGGCAACGTCTATCATATCGAACCGCAGCGCTTTGCCACCATCGGGCATGGTATAGCTCAGGTGGGTGCGGGTCCAATCCAGCAGCGGCATAAAGTTGTAGGTAATAATGTTAATACCACAGGCGGCTAAATTTCGTAGGCTGGTTTTGTAGCGTTCAATAAGTTGCTCAAAACCTAGCTCCTGAGATTTAATATCTTCATGTACCGGCAAACTCTCCACCACGCTCCAGCGCATGCCGGCGTCTTCTATCATCTGCTTTCGTGCCAGAATTTCGTGCTGAGGCCATACCACACCATTGGGCAGGTGATGAAGCGCCGACACCACACCCGAGCACCCCGCTTGACGGAGGTCGCGAAGGCTGACCGGATCACTCGGCCCAAACCAGCGCATGGTTTGCTCCATTAGGGTGTGGGAATAATCGAATGTCGCCATATTGTTATCTCTCAATTATCGCTTTAGCACAGGTTTATTCTGCCTGTAGATAGTCATTTTTTAAGTTAACGTAGTTTGCAGCTGAATATTCAAAAAAGCGTTTTTCACTGTCTTTTAATGGACGGGCCTGCTTAACAGGGCTGCCAATATACAAATAGCCAGATGCTAGGGTTTTGCCAGGTGGTACTAAGCTGCCAGCACCAATGACAACATCATCTTCTACCACCGCGCCGTCAAGCACGGTAGCCCCAATACCCACCAACACCCGATTCCCCACCGTGCAACCGTGTAGACAAACGCCGTGACCGATGGTGACATCGTCGCCAATTGTTAGCGGCCAACCTTCGTCAGAAAACTGACCCGCGTGGGTAATATGCAATACCGCATTGTCCTGCACACTGGTTCGCTTGCCAATGCGAATACGGTGCATGTCACCACGAATAACGGCACAAGGCCATACTGACACATCATCGCCCAACACCACATCTCCAATCACCACAGCGGAGGGGTCCACAAAAACGCCTGCACCCAAACGAGGTAGCTGGTCTTTATAGGCCCTTATGGACTTGTAATCACTCATAGTAAACTCCAAATAGGTATTTCACACATTTTAAGTGTTCAAGGTTGAATAATCGATGACTAATCCCCTGCTACAAGACCACACCCTGCCACCTTTTAATAGTATCCAAACAGAGCAAGTGGTCCCGGCCGTTACGGCGCTGTTGGCCAGTGCCCGTAATGAGCTGAAACAGCAGCTCGCCAACCTTGAAGAGGTCACGTGGCAAAGCCTAGTGGCGCCAATAGAGGCTCGCGGTGACACCCTAAACAAAGCTTGGTCGCCAATTAGCCATTTAAACAGCGTCTGCAACAGTGATGAACTGCGTGCCGCTCACGAGCAAAGCCAACAACTGCTCACCGAGTATTTTACCGAATTAGGGCAAAATCAAGCGCTGTTCAAAGCCTACCAGTCACTTAAAAAGAGTGCCGGTTTCAAAGAACTGAGCCAGGCACAGAAACAAACGGTTAATAACGCCTTACGTGACTTTAAACTTAGCGGCGTTGCTTTAGAAGCAGAAGACCAAAAACGCTATGGTGAAATACAGAGCCGCCTATCGACCCTCACCAACCTCTTCTCCAACAATGTTTTAGACGCAACTCACGGCTGGTACAAACAGGTAGAACACAAAAGTGAACTGGCTGGCTTACCTGAGTTTGCCATAAGCGCAGCAAAACAAGCCGCTCAAGACAAGGGCCTAGAGGGTTACGTTCTTACCTTGGATACCCCGGTTTACTTTACCGTTATTACCCAAAGTGAGAATAGCGAACTGCGCAAACAACTTTATGAAGCCTTCAATACCCGCGCTTCAGACCAAGGCCCTTGTGCTGGGCAGTGGGACAACAGCGAAATAATGGAAGAAATTCTAAGCTTGCGTCAAGAACTGGCCAAGTTGCTGGGCTTTAACAACTATGCTGAACTGTCTATTGAACCCAAAATGGCCGAAACTACCGAACAGGTAGTGAGTTTTTTGCAAAACCTTGCACAGAAAAGTAAGCCCTTCGCCCAACAAGATTTAACGGAGCTGGCGCAATTTGCCAAACAAAACTACGGTGTAGAGCACTTGCAAGCGTGGGATATTCCCTTCTTTTCCGAAAAATTGAAAATGCAGCGCTACAGCGTTTCTCAAGAGGCATTGCGCCCGTACTTTCCGGCCAATACTGTTGTAGAGGGCTTGTTTAAGGTGGCCAAGCAATTATTCGATATAGATTTCGAAGACAAAAGTCACGAGGTAGAGCGCTGGAACGACGCGGTAAAATACTATCAAATACTCAAAAACAACACCCCCATAGCCGGGTTCTATTTCGACCTTTACGCGCGCGAGAAAAAACGCGGTGGTGCGTGGATGGATGAATGTCGCGTACGGCGCAAAACCGAACACGGCTTGCAGCTTCCGGTAGCGTATTTGGTCTGTAATTTTAACCCGCCGGTAGAGGCCAAACCCTCGTTACTCACCCACAATGAGGTCACCACAATTTTTCACGAATTTGGTCATGGCATACACCATATGCTAACCCAAATTGATGTTGCCGCCGTCAGCGGAATAAACGGCGTAGCCTGGGATGCCGTGGAGCTTCCCAGCCAGTTTATGGAAAATTTTTGCTGGGAACGTGAGGTCTTGCAATTTTTGTCCAGTCATTATGAAACCGGCGACGCACTTGCAGAACAAACCCTTAACAATATGCTGGCCGCCAAAAATTTTCAGGCCGCCATGTTTATGCAGCGTCAACTGGAATTCTCGCTGTTCGACTTTCTCTTACATATGCACTACGGCGAAGCCGAGTTCTCCGGTATTCAAGCACTGCTAGATAAGGTGCGCAGTGAAGTTTCCGTTTTCTCCCCCCCCAGCTACAACCGTTTCCAGCACAGCTTTTCTCATATTTTTGCCGGCGGGTATGCAGCCGGCTATTACAGTTACAAGTGGGCCGAAGTGCTCTCTGCCGATGCCTATTCCGCTTTTGAGGAAGCCGGTATTTTTGATGCCGCTACCGGCAAGCGCTATCTCGAAGAAATTCTGGAAAAGGGCGGCTCTCAAGATGCGATGACCTTGTTTAAAAACTTTCGAGGCCGAGAGCCTAAGGTCGATGCCTTGCTACGCCACTCCGGTTTGGCCGCATAAACGAAGAGCACAGACTGATGAAGAAAAAACGTTTTATTGCCGGCGCCGTTTGCCCCAAATGTGGTTTGATGGATAAAATTATTAACTATCAAGACCAGCTAAAAAACTATCGAGAGTGTATTGATTGTGGTTTTAAAGACGAAATACTGATTCAAGCGCCCGCCAGAGAATTAGAAACACGTGTGAATGTGACGGAAGAACTTAAAAAAGCACAGGTTCAAGTATTAGAATTTCCACCCAAGTGAGCGAAACACCCTAAGTACTGTGGTAAATTCACAGCAAAAAACCCGTACAGAGCGACCGTCCATCTTCACCTTCTAGCTGGACGGTCGTTTGAGGCTGGCGCTCTATAAGCGATAAATGGTAGCCACGTGTTGTTGGTGTAGTGCGGCTCTAGTAAAGGCGTTAGAGACCAAGTTGTGCTCTTCTACAGTACTTCATTCCCGGTTAAACACACCCATTTGATATAGATCGCCCCCAACTTGCAACACCCTCAAAAATACTCCTCTACTGTTCATAGCTGTTTTATACTGGCAGCACAAACACTTAAACTATAATACTCAATACCCCTATTCCAAGGAGCGGATATGCGCTTATCTACACATTTACAGCAACTCACACTGTTTTTCCTCATCACACTAAGCCCTTTCGCGTCGTACGCTGCAGCCCAACTCAGCAATGCTGACTATGCCGCCTATGCGAGTTTAGAGTGGGTATCGGTAAGCCCTTCTGGTAACCGTTTGGCTTTCAGGTATAAGACCGACGACATGGATTTAATTCGTGTCATGGACCTTAAAACAAAGAAAATGCTGTCTGGTTTTCGAGTAGACGACATCACCCCTCAATCTATTTATTTCGTTGATGACGATCGTATTATTTTGGTCGCCATGGAAGATAAACGTCTTACGGGCTTTAGAGGCATTATTGACGTCAGCTCCGCCTTTGTTTACTCCATCAAAAAAAATGACATTCGACAACTGCTGATCCCCGGAGAGGTTGTATATAAAGGCCAAAGCGGTATGGGCCATATTGTTGGTCTTTCTGAGGACGGTGAACATGCCTATATGCCCGCTTTTGCTCAAAAAAGAAATGGCAGCGGTACGCCTAGGTATTCCCTGGTAAAAACTTCACTGGGCAGCAAGAAAAAGAAACCTAAGCTAGTGGAATACGGCCATCGAAATACCATTGATTACTTTCTCGATGGCAAGGGCAAGATCATGGCCCTTGAGAAGTACGACGAAGACGAACACCTCTACACCATTGAGGTGCCAGACGGGGAAAAATGGCGAGTTATTCACAGTGATAACAACCCATTACGGGACTTTGGGATTTCGGGCATTGCCCCCGATAGAAAGCACTTGGTATTGGTAAATGAAGACCCAGACACCGGCTTTGACAGCTGCTACACCATGTCGCTTGCCGATGGCAGCATATCAAAAAAGCTGTTTAGCCGTAACGATACCGACATAGACCACGTTATTACCGATATTAACCGCGTTATTCACGGTGTGGGTTACTCGGGTTTCAACCCGAGTTATGAATTTTTTGACAAAAAACTAACCGCGCGCATTGCTGAGCTTCAAAAAATGTTCAACGGTGAATCGGTATTTTTAAGTGACTGGTCCGCTGATTGGAAACACATTGTTGTGCAAGTGACCGGTACAGCATTTTCAGGCGACTACTTTTTGGTGAGCGAAGATAGAAAAAGCCCACTCTTTGTCGGCTCTAAATTTGAAAAGTTTAACCAAGACACGCTCTACCCCATGGTTAAATATACCTACAAAGCAAGAGATGGCTTAGACATTCCTGTTTTAATTACCTTCCCCAGCAAAGGTCAAGGCGCCTCAGAAAACCTTCCTGCAATTGTACTTCCTCACGGTGGCCCCCGTGCCCACGACAAATTTGCTTTTGATTGGCTGTCTCAAGCCTTTGCCAACGCGGGCTATGTAGTCGTTCAACCCCAGTATAGAGGCTCGGACGGTTTCGGTTTGGATCACCTACTTGCCGGTACCGGAGAGTGGGGGGCTAAGATGCAAACAGATCTACTGGATGGCATTGATATGCTGGTAAAAGAAGGCATTGTTAACAAACAAAAAGTGTGCATCGTTGGCTGGAGCTATGGCGGTTACGCCGCGCTGGCCGGTGGCGCATTTAACAGTGACTACTTTAAGTGTGTGGTGTCTGTAAACGGGGTATCGGACCTCCGTAAAATGATGAAGGTTGAGAAGAAGGATAATCATCGTCTTTTCGATACCTACGCCTACTGGGCAACGGTAATAGGTAAAGACAAAATGGACAACGATTCATTAAACGCAATATCACCGGCGAATTTTGCCGCCGAGTTTACAGCGCCGGTGCTGATTATTTATGGCGATAAAGACGAGGTGGTAACCCCCGTGCAATCTAAAATCATGTATAAAGCCCTAAAAAAAGCGGGGAAAGAGGTAGAAATTTTAAAGTTAAGCGGCGAGAAACACAGCTTTGCTAAACCCGAAAACCGTGAAAAGACTTTAAATACGATTATTGATTTTGTTAAAAAAGCTATTTGACCCAATTAAAGCGGAAAAACGCGTTTTTGTTTTTCCGCTTTTCCTATACGCTCTACTTCGAACTCGGCCACTTGACTCGAACTCTCCCGCCAAAACTGATGACTGCCCAACCTATTCTTAATAAAGGGTCGGTAGACATATAGATCGCTCTACATGTTCGTGAACCCGCGCTTTTAGATATCCTGTGCCGGCCTAAGCCACTTCGATTGAAAACCCGACTGACCTCAACACAGCTCCTTGATTTTCTAAAATACCGAGCTAGCCTTCCATTTGAATCCAGTGATTTTGGAGAACTCAATGTTTACAATTGGCAAGCCTATCACAGCACTTTTGTCGCTAATTTTCGTTATATTGACGTCGTACTCATCAACAGTTTATTCGCAAAGCATAACACTCGCCCAAGCCAAGGTGCTTTTAACCGCAGCAGAAGTTAAAGCAAACCTAGACGGAACCTTAATGAATATTGCGGTCGTTGACGCAGGAGCCAATTTGGTGGCCTTTTCAAGAATGGACGGCGCGTTTTTAGGCAGTATTGATATTGCCATAAAAAAAGCAAAAACCGCTCGGCTATTCAATATGCCAACCGCCGACCTCGGCGCCATTGCCCAACCCCACAAAGATCTCTATGGTATTGAGGTGTCGAATGGCGGACTCATTACCTTTGGGGGTGGATATCCTATTACGGATGCCGACGGCATAATTATTGGCGGCATTGGTGTGAGTGGCGGAACCGTAAAACAGGACGAAAGCGTAGCAGAAGAAGCACTGAAGGCGCTGTAAAGCGTAAATGAAACGTACGCATTATTGGGGCGTATAGTGTATTTTTTGTGACGCTTTGGAAAGTCGT
>Ga0065722_100097_pt1 | contig 35873 bp, 26 predicted proteins | sample BansetMetagenome_FD_59109 | JGI IMG/M metagenome (GOLD analysis project Ga0065722, IMG submission 59109) | Bankia setacea gill microbial communities from Puget Sound, Washington, USA - Caecum Enriched | ecosystem: Host-associated > Mollusca > Digestive system > Ceca | place: United States... | reverse complement strand
GGAGCTAGCGCTTTTTGCCTTTAGGTGGGGTTCTACTGGGCATAGCCTGATTACGTTTATCTCCACGGGCAGAACGCGCTCGCGGGTTCCCCATACGTTTTTCATTCGACCGCAGGCGCAGCTCGCGCTCTTCGCTGGGCACCAGATGTCGTGGCGACTCACCAATTAAGTCGCTTCGCCCCATAGCTCGCAAGGCTTTGCGCAACTGCGGCCAATTTTCTGGATCGTGGTAGCGCAAAAATGCTTTTTGGGTTTTACGCTGGTCGCCATCTTTGGGAGTGAAGATTTTTTTCGTTTTATAGTTCAACGGCTTTAGCGGATTGCGATCGGAGTGATACATCGCGGTAGCCAAAGACATAGGCGAAGGGTAAAACGTTTGTACTTGATCAACTTCAAATTCATGTTTCTTAAGCCAAATCGCTAAGTTCAGCATATCCTCATCCTTACAGCCTGGGTGCGCGGCGATAAAGTAAGGGATTAAATACTGTTTTTTGCCTGCCTCTTTAGAGAACTGATAAAACATTTTTTCAAACCGTTCGTAGCTCCCCATGCCCGGCTTCATCATCATTTCTAAGGTTCCAGTCTCGCTGTGCTCCGGCGCAATCTTTAGATAACCACCAACGTGATGGGTGACCAGCTCTCTCACATATTCAGGGTCTTCCACCGCTAAGTCATAACGTAAGCCGGAAGCAATCGCCACCGTGTGAATACCGGGCACCTTGCGCGCCTTGCGATATAACTGGGTTGTCGGGCTGTGGTCGGTATTGAGGTTTTTACAAATCGTTGGGTAGACACAACTCAACTTGCGGCAGGACGATTGAATATTCGGGTCGTCACAATTTAGCGTGTACATATTCGAGGTGGGGCCACCCAAATCAGAAATAGTGCCCGTAAAACCGGGAACCTTGTCTCGAATATCTTCAATTTCCTGCAGGATAGATTCATGCGACCGACTTTGAATAATCCGCCCTTCGTGCTCGGTAATAGAACAAAACGTACAGCCGCCGAAACAACCCCGCATAATATTCACCGAGGTTTTGATCATGTCGTACGCGGGTATTTTTTGCTTTCCGTATTTTGGGTGCGGAACGCGGGCGTAGGGCAAACCAAACACCAAGTCCATTTCTGGCGTGGTTAAAGGAATGGGGGGCGGATTCACCCAGATTTCGCGCTTACCGTGTTTTTGCACCAAGATTCGCGCGTTATGCGGGTTGGATTCCTGATGTAATACCCGCGATGCGTGCGCGTATAGAATGGCATCTTTCGAAACCTTTTCAAACGATGGCAAGCGTATACAGGTTGTTTCTGGCTTTAGGTTTTGTTCTTCGCGACGCAACGGCATAGGCACAACTCGAATCGGCTGCACCGCGTCATCGGTTACCGGAGAGGCTCCGGAGTCGCACTGGTTTTCAGGTACGTATTCGTAAGGGCTGGGCATAGCATCAAGCCGCCCAGGCCAATCGATACGCGACGAGTCCAACTCGGTAAAACCATTTGGAACGTGGGGCATAACAACCGTGGTACCACGTAGATCAGTGATGTCTTTGATGCTTTCATTCGCCGCCAAGCGATGGGTTAAATCGATAATCGCGCGCTCGGCGTTGCCGTATAGAAGTATGTCGGCGGTAGAATCGATAAGTACCGAGCGCCGCACTTCGTTGCTCCAATAATCGTATTGCGCGATACGGCGTAAACTCGCTTCGATACCGCCGATCACAACGGGTACATCTTTCCAGGCTTCTTTACAGCGCTGGCTGTAAACGGTAACCGCACGGTTCGGGCGACTGCCACCTTCTCCGCCAGGGGTATAGGCATCATCGTGGCGGATACGTAAATCTGCGGTATAGCGATTTATCAATGAATCCATATTGCCGGCGGTTATGCCGAAATAGAGGTTCGGTTTTCCCAGAATTTTAAAAGGGTCGGCACTACGCCAATCGGGTTGAGCAATTATGCCAACACGAAAACCATGATTCTCTAGGAGTCGCCCCATCACAGCCATACCAAAACTTGGATGATCAACATAAGCGTCGCCGGTAACAATAATGACATCGCAGGAATCCCAGCCGAGCTGATCCATTTCGGCACGAGAGGTCGGCAGAAACGGCGCTACACCGTAACATTCGGCCCAGTAACGCGGGTATTGTTCTATATTTCGAGCGGCGATTTGGGGCATAGGATTACAACTGCATATATGAGAATGGGAGCACGGAGCTAATAGTGCGCTGTTCGAGCAGGCACATCAACAAGCGATCGACACCAAGGGCGACACCAGCGCACTCGGGAAGACCGGCATCCAGCGCGGCTAAAAACTTTTCATCTGGAGCAATAATGGGCTTACTCAATTCACAGCGAGTTTGATTATCGGCGTTAAACCTCTTGCGCTGCTCTGCCGCATCGGTTAGTTCCCAATAGCCATTGGCGACTTCAATACCTTGCCAAAACATTTCGAAGCGGTGCGCCACTTCAACACCCTCAGCGTTAACCGAGGTTTTCGCTAATGCCTTCTGGCAAGCTGGGTAGTCGTATACAAGGTAAATAGCGTCGTTCAACTGCGGCTCAACGAGATGAGAAAAAAGCAGGTCTAACCAAAGACTGATCGAGTCATCAGGCCAGTTTACGTCGAGCTTCTCCGCCGCTAGCTGCCTAAACTGGGCCGCACTTGCGGTATGCGGATTGAGCCCAGTATGACGTTCAAACAGCTCCCCGTAGCTAATTTTGGTAATTGCCGCCGCTACCTTTAAGTAACGGATCAACTCGACCAGCTCATCGATAAGCCGGTGGTCATCAAACTTGGGGCGATACCACTCGAGCATTGTAAACTCGGGGTTATGGCGTGCGCCCGCCTCATCGCTGCGAAAAGCTTTACCTAGGTAGTAAATAGCGCCGCTGCCGGCCGCCAACAAACGCTTCATAAAATATTCTGGCGACGTTTGCAGGTAGTGCTCAGCAACCGATAAGGCCTCGATATGGGGATCGCTCACCGAGGCGGCGCCGAGAACTGGTGTATCCACCTCCCACACGCCTCTTTCGGAAAAAAAAGTGCGCAACTGACTCATCAGCTTGGCACGCTGCTGTAGATGTACGATAGACGCAGAAGGTTGCCAGTCACAAGGCATAAACATAACTCAAGCTATACAGTGATATCGCCAGCATAACGAGGGCAATACAAAATCGACAAAACTAAAGAAGCCGACACTAGGCCGGCTTCTCAATCAAACACGACAACTCGCCGGTTTGTTATTTACTTGCACGCCCGAGGTATTCGCCGGTACGGGTATCTACACGCACAACTTCACCGGTACACAAGAACAGCGGTACTTTTACCACCGCGCCGGTTGAGAGGGTCGCAGGCTTAGTGCCACCTTGAGCGGTATCACCTTTTAAACCTGGGTCGGTTTCAACAATTTCTAGCTCAACGTGGTTTGGGGCCGTTACTGCCAACGGCGCGCCGTTGTACAGCGTTACCATCACAATATCCTGCTCACGCAACCACTTAGCGGTATCGCCAACTACGGTTGCATCACCTTGATGTTGCTCAAACGACTGCGGCTCCATAAAATGCCAATACTCACCGTCGGTATACAGATACTGCATATCCATATCCATCACATCCGCACCCTCGAGTTGCTCTCCAGACTTAAAGGTACGCTCCCAAACGCGACCGGACTTGAGGTTTTTCAAACGCACACGTGCGAACGCTTGGCCCTTACCGGGCTTTACCATTTCACATTCGACGACGGAGCAAGGGTCTCCATCTAACATTACTTTTAAACCACCCTTGAATTCATTGGTAGAATACGTAGCCATCTTGACCTCAATTAATCACGAAAATGTTGCTGTAAAATAAGGGCGCTAATGATACATCGAACTATCCCAACATGGCAGACTAGAAGCTGGCAAGATGAGCTAAGTCAGCTTATTACTGAGCCAGAAGCGCTTTTTACCACATTAAAACTCGACCTTGGTCATCTCGAAGCGGCTAAACAGGCTGCAAACCTGTTTCCGCTGCGTGTTACCCAGTCCTTTTTAAACCGAATGAAGCCCGGAGATATTGCCGACCCCCTGCTCTTGCAAGTACTCCCTTTGGCAGAAGAGTTCAATCAGCACCCCGATTATTCAGCCGACCCGCTCGAGGAAGCTGAGAGCAACCCAGTTCCGGGGTTGATCCACAAATACCGCAGTCGCGTCTTATTGATCGGCGCCCCTCAGTGCGCCATTAATTGTCGCTACTGCTTTCGNCGTCACTTTGACTANCAAGCAAACANTCCCTCTCGGGCACAGTGGCTCGATGCCNTGAGCTACATTAGATCAACACCTGAAATCGACGAAGTCATTCTCAGCGGCGGCGACCCACTGGTGATTAGCGACCGGCAACTTGCTTGGCTGATTGACGAACTAAGCGCAATTCCACACCTTCAGCGCCTGCGCATCCACTCGCGCCTACCAATAGTCTTACCCTCGCGAGTCACACCGGAGCTGGTTAACATACTGACAAGCTCTCGACTGCAGCCGGTACTGGTGGTTCACTGCAATCATCCACAGGAACTCGACAGCGAAGTTGGTGCAGCGTTTGCGCTACTGCGAAATCAGGGGATTACCCTGCTAAATCAAACCGTTTTGTTAAAAGGTATCAACAACGTCGCAGAGACACTAATTCAACTCAGCAAAGAGTTAGTTTAAGTTAGGTGTACTACCGTACTATCTGCACTTATTAGATAAGGTCGAAGGAACTACTCACTTCGACCAAAACGAGCGCGATGCAAAAGGCCTACATATGGCAATGCTCGCACACCTACCCGGCTATCTGGTACCAAAACTGGTAAGGGAAGAGGCCGGCGCTACAAGTAAAACACCCGTCTAAAAAGTTTAATCGACCAACCAAGCTTATAACTGTCGACTATACTTCAGGGTGTTGCCAGGGACGGATATGCTGAAATCGCTCATGAATAACGAAATGCTCCCGATAACACTGCTAGGTGGAATTGCGCTCCCACCAACTGATTTGACCAAACTATCCTTCTGTGGAAGCGCCAAACCTGCAAAAGTTCAGCAGTGGGTGGAAGGTTTGCGGGCAACGCAAAACCTACAAACCAGCGCGACGCTATACCGTTCGCTACCGGAAATAGCACGCTTACGCACTGCCCCTATGCAACGCCTAGCGGTGCTGGAAGCGGTTCGTCCGGTTACCCAGCGCGCTATTGAAGCGCTCACACAAGACTTTCTTAATCAACCCATCATTTTGCCAAAAGATGCGCAGAAAACAGCCATCGTCGCACAAGCGCTGCAAAAATCTATGGTGGACGGTTACACTCGCTGTATTCGAGAAATATGCACACAAAAGCGTCTTAAGGCTTCTGCGCTAGAAGGTCTGACTTTAGCGCTACACCGCGCTATATCCGGTATTGGGTTAATTTTTTTCCGCAGTTATCAACTCTACACCCAAGTACCAACGGGGCTTTGGCATCACTTGCACGCACTATTTCAAGTTGCCGAATATTTCGATGTGCTCGCAAACCCAGTCAACGATCCACATCTGATCAGAATGCGAGCGAGCAATATTCAATGCGCCTATATTCGAGTGCTGATGCTCGCCACCGCCCGCTTAAATCAACTCAACCGTAAAGATGTAGCGCGAGTTTATGAGATTTTCGAAACATGGTCGTTGAGTGTGCGGCTCCTGCCAAATTTAACCCAAGATAAAGACAACTTCTTTATCGTTAATATTTCGGCCGATTTAGCCCCTACATACAAATCCCGTTTTGTCGGTAGTGAGGACGATCGCGTTGTTGAACTAGATTTCAAGTCGCTGGTAAATCAGATAACCAAGCTTATGCCGGGCGGCGAAGTAGATAGCCCTGCAGAAACCGAGGGGCTGTCAATGCCCGCTGGGTTTCCTGTAACACTGCTCAATCATGTAATCGCGAGCTGGAGTAGTATTGCTCAACGGCGACAAGATCGTCGCACCGTTAAAAGTTCTTGCGAAGTCTGCGTTGGTTTAGTCGATTGCCACTATTTCATCTCCGGCGCTCAATCCTTCGACCAATTTAGCCAGCAAGGCGGCGCCAGCAGTCAGTTCGGCGGCATTGCTAACACCCTAACGGTTGGCTTAACTCCGCTAAGCAGTAAACCGAATGATAAAACGGAATACGATCGCCCTCTTTACCGTACATCAATTCAAAACATCAGCAATGGTGGCTATTGCCTATTATGGAAGGGAGACGTCCCCAACAAGCTCCTTGCGGGAGAAGTGCTCGGGATTAAAGAGCTGGGGAGACACACTTGGACTGTGGGCGTGGTGCGCTGGGTACGCCAACTAAAAGACTCATCTCAACTGGGTATTCAAACCCTAGCAAGTCAGCCGAAACCCTATGGCGCCGCGCAGATTTACGGCATGGGTGGTTACTCGGATTACATGCGAGCACTCTACATCCCATCCAGCAAGTCGGCAGATACACCGGCGACACTACTGACCCCGAGTGTGCCCTTTCACGAACAAGACAAGGTTAGATTGTTTGACGGCGAAGAAGCCACCACCATCAAACTCAACAAGGCGGTATTCTCCACGAGTACTATTCGTCAATTTTCATTTCACCCACTCGACACCCCCAGCCAGCCCTAAACCTGACGATCAAAAAAACCATACAAAACAGGATGTCGAAACAGAAAATTTTGAAGATGACTGGGAATAACCCGTCTAAAAACTTGACGCCCCAGCACAGCAATAGCAATCTGTAGCAAGCTCGCGCTTGGCTTTCTAGGACTGCAGCTATATATCAAGTAAACTGGGGCGTGCTTCATTTAGCTGGTTTCCTGTTATAGTGGGCGTGGTCATTTTTGCGTCAGCTATAAGACTTACCTACTGAGCACAACACAATCGCTGTACTTCGCTAAGCTATACTCCACTATGCGAGAGCAACCTAACTAAGCGAAAGATTAACTAAGCGGAAAACTGTCAACGAGTCGCGGCCAGTATCGGCTCACTCAAACTTGGCTATTTTGCTATGGGCCAAATCGAATTTATGACACAAATTAAAACCATACGACTGCTCGTCCTAAACGATTCACGTAATGAGGCCGAGAGACTGATCAGTATGCTGCACAATGCAGGCAGGCCTGTCAGAGCACAGTACGTCGACAGTGAAGAAGCCCTTAATAAGCTGTTACAGGAGAAATCCTGGGATCTGATGATTGGCCTAGATACCACCACCAACATCAAACCCTCCGATGCTGTACGCCTCATTCGTCGCCTCAACAAAGATGTTCCCCTCGTGTTACAAACTCAAGAAGAAGGCACTTCGGCCGTGGTTGACGGCATGAAGCTTGGGGCCATGGACGTGGTTCGCCTCGATGAGGACCAACATCTCTTGCAAGTAATTCAGCGCGAATTTCAAAATCGAGAAGAACGCGACCAACGTCGCACAGCTGAACGACGCCACCGCGAGATCGAGCGCCACAACCAACAATTACTGGATAGCTCACGAGATGCAATCGCCTTTGTTCAAGATGGTATGTTTCTATATGTGAACGAATCCTTTAGCGAACTCCTTGGTCACAGCTCACGTGATGAGCTCGAGTGTATGCCGGTAATTGACATTATTAGCGCCGACGATCAAGACAAAGTTAAGAAGTTTTTAAAAGAATTCACACTAAAAGGTAGCGACATCGAAACCAAGTCACTCGACTTCCGTGTAACGGCAGCCGATAGCAGCGAACGCGGGCTAAAGGTTGAAATTCGAAAATCAAGCTATGAAGAAGAACTTTGCATTCAGTTCCTAGTCCGCACTTCCAGCTCGGACAACGAAGAACTGGAAGCGCAACTGCAACAAATTAAGAGCCAAGACTTGGCAACAGGCCTGTTCAACAAAAGCGTACTCATGGATCACCTACATGAAGCCGTAGACAAGGCCGCTACCGCACAAATCAACAGCGCACTTATTAATATTGAAATAGAAGACTTTATCGAGACCGTCAGCGCCAAAATCGGCGTTTCGTCCACAGATATAGTACTGGGAACTATTGCGGCTCACGCTAAATCGCTCGTTAAAAAAGGCGACCTTCTATGCCGCTTTAACGAAGACTCCTTTATGTTGCTGGCACCTAAGATAGATGCCGAAACAGCCTTAAAGCGCGCGGCTACGCTCTATAAAAAATTAACGGATTACGTCGTTGATATCGATGGTAAAACAATCCAGTTCAGCTACAGCATCGGCGTATCCCTGATTACAGAGAACACCGCCGGTACCGACGAGCCCATCGACCAAGCACTTAAAGCACAGCAAAAAGCAAAGCTGGAACCCGAGCAACATGTGCGCATGTACGAGCCGGAAGAACGCAGCGCCGAAGACGAAAAACGCGATATCACCAATATGGTTCAGAACGCGTTAAGTAAAAATCAATTTAAGCTTTTATTTCAACCAATATTGAGCTTGCGTGGCTCCGATAAAGAACACTATGAAGTGCTTTTAAGGATGCTAGATAGTGAAGGAACAGAGATTTCGCCAAACGAATTTCTGGTATCCGCAGCACGAATTCGAGCCACTACTAAGATCGATCGCTGGGTAATATTGGAGTCTATCAAACTGCTTGCAGACCACCGCGGCAAGGGTAACGATACTCGTTTAATCGTCAATCTCAGCCGCGAATCTATGCTCGACCCTACCTTAACACCTTGGCTGGCAGTGGCCTTTAAAGCGGCTGGATTGCCAACCGAGGCAATCATTTTCCAGCTAAACGAAATCGATATCAACGATCACCTCAACGTTGCCAGCTCGTTTACCGCCGATCTTAAAAAGCTGGGTTGTGAGTGCAGCATTACGCGCTTCGGATGCGCCCTAAATCCGTTTAACGCACTGAAGATGTTGAGCTGTTCGCATGTGAAAATCGATGGCTCATTCACCCAAGACCTACAGAAGAATAGTGAAGATGCCGAAGCCTTAAATGAATTGGTTAGCCAGCTTCATCAGGAAGACAAAATCACAATTGTGCCTTTTGTCGAGAATGCCAGCGTGCTATCTAAACTCTGGCAGTCTGGTGTGCACTATATTCAGGGCTACTATCTACAGGGCCCAACCGACGCCATGAACTATGACTTTGATACAGAGAGCTAATCTAGCTCTCTGTCTCTAAAGCCCATCAGATATAAAATGGCATCCAACCCCAAGGTCGAGATGGCCTGTTTCGCTTCAGCCCTTACGAGGGGTTTTGCTCGAAAGGCAATTCCTAGCCCCGCAATGCTCAGCATTGGCAAATCGTTAGCGCCATCACCTACCGCCACCACTTGCTCTAGAGATATACCCTCGTTTGCTGCTAGTTCGCGCAACAACTGAGCCTTACGCTCGCCATTCACAATTTCGCCGGTAACCTTGCCAGTAACCTTGCCATCAACAACTTCTAACTCGTTGGCGAAAACATAATCAATACCGAGCATTTTCTGCAAATAATGACCAAAGTAATTAAAACCACCGGAAAGAATCGCGGTTTTATAGCCGAGCTTGCGCAATGATGAAATTAACCGCTCCGCCCCCTCGGTTACCGGTAACTGTTCGGCGATACCTTGTAACACAGATTCATCCAAGCCTTTTAACAAAGCCATCCGGCGTCTAAAGCTTGCGTTAAAGTCCAGCTCACCACGCATCGCCGCCTCGGTAATCTCAGCTACCTCAGCGCCAACCCCCGCAGCTTTCGCCAACTCGTCGATAACTTCCGCTTCAATTAAGGTGGAATCCATATCGAAACACACCAAGCGTCGTGTGCGGCGATACATATTATCTTCTTGGAAGGCTATATCNACATCAAGCCTAGATGCCAGCTCAGCGAAATCTGCGCGCAACTGGCCAATATTATGAGCCTTACCTCGGGCAGAGAACTCAATACAGGCTTTACTATTGCCATTGTCTGATTCAAGTGGCACCCGCCCGGTCAAGCGACTGATATCGTCAATATTCAATTCGTGTTTGGCTACAATCGTAGTTAGTGCCGCAATTTGCTCTGCGGTAATCTGGCGGGCCAGCAGCGTTACGATATGACGATCCTTGCCCTGATGAGAAACCCACTCGCCGTATTCAGGCTCAGTTATCGTCTCAAAGCGCACTTGCATTGCCAGAGATTCCATCGCAGCCAAAACACTATCAAGCGAGGCTTGTGCCTTAGCGTTTGTTGGGAATCGCACCAGCATACCGAGCGATAGGTTATCGTGAATTACAGCCTGACCAATGTCGAGCACGCTCGCATCAGCTTTAGATAGAATATCAGTGACCACCGAGGTCACTCCCGGTCGATCATGTCCAGCAATTTTGATTAAGGTAAGATCGCGCACGTGTCCTGCTCTATGAAAGAAAATAGTGGGGCATTATAAAGCAAGCGCAGACAAATACACCTGCCCGTTGCCTTCGAAGATAATTGTCTCTATCTTACGAAATAAATATTCGCCGCAGCGCTAGAAGCTAGCGGCCACGCACGAGCATCGGAGATACTTTTTGCGCATTCAATTTCAGCCGCTACCTCGACTTGCCCTGTTTCTACTGGGATTGTTCGCAGGAATACTGGTCATTACACTCGCAACCCTGCCACCGGCTCAGCAAATAAATCAAAGCCAGCTCGACAACTATGGCAGAACCATGGCTCGGATGGCCTCACAGCAAGCCGTGGATGCGGCATTCAATCACGATCTGTTGCGCTTACAAGTCATTCTACAAGGCGTAATGGAGAACCCATTAACACAGCTCGCCACCATTCACGATGTCGAAAATAATCTCTTAGTGCAAGCAGGAGACTCGCGCAAACCAACCAAAAACAGCTCGAACTATACTGCTGCGATCCTATTGCACGACAGTATTGCCGGTTACCTCGGAATAACCTTACAGCAACCCACTCAAAGCTTAGCCGCACTGCAGTCCACTATTCTTTGGTTTGAATTGGTATTAGCCGCAATGATCGTATGGCTGATTTGGCGTAGTGGCAGTGTGGAAATTGACCTCAAGCAATGGCTTAGTCGACTGCCTGCCTTTAACGGCGGGAGCTTTAGCCAACACACCGATCAACCGAGTGAAACACTTAGCTCTACTGCGAACGATATCGCCCCCATCAGCCTATCAATGACCACGGTGCCCTGTGTATATACAACTATTCGGGTCAAAAACCTCACGGTGCTTAAGCAACAGCTAAACGGTGCCAGCTTGCGCAAGACACTTACCCGCATGGAAACCATTATTGCCGATGTAGTTGCGCTCTACTCCGGCTACAGTTTTTCCTTGGAGGGTGAGTGTTATGTGCTGCGCTTCCCTATACATGAATCACAGAGTGAAGCCCTGTTCCGCGCTAGCTGCAGCGGCTACCTCATTGTTGAATTGGCCAGTATTATTCACAACATACCACTCGATCTTGCCGCTTTCGTTTCGGTGGCAAACCCGACAGACGAAAGTGCAGACCCGCTCCCCGGAGAACACCCAAACGAACAAGCCAGCGACGCTGAAACGACGCAGGAAAATGAAGTGAGCAACTTACCAATTGTCGGTTTAGCGCTAGATTCGCTTGCCGCTCGCGACCCACTTATTGGGCGCCGCTTACTTATTGTCGATGTCAGTAGTGGTGACGACCGCAAGCTCGTAACGGGCTTCCGTCAACCCTACCAAAATTTGCTAGAAAACCAACGTGTAGAATTTGAAAAACTGAGCGCCCGCTAGGCTCAGCAATTGGCCTAGTATCTGTCACTGTTCGGTCATACTCTTACACTACTCTTGTCCGCATTATCCCTCCATTCACACCTAGAATCGAGAACGGACAGGCGCACCATGATCAATGTCGAACAGGCTATTCACAGTAAATTCCCCAGCTTTGCCAGCAAACCCAAAATGCTGCGCAACCCCACGCTTACACTACTCAAAAAGCTCGTTCACGAAACTGAAATCAATGCTTTTTTACGTGACAACAACGACGCTCGAGGGTTCGACTTTATCGACCGAGTGTTCAGCTATTTTAACTTTAGCTACCGCGTAGACGCGCGCGAGCAGCGGCGAATACTTAAAGCTGGACGACTAATTATCATCGCGAACCACCCTATTGGCTCGCTCGATGGCTTGGCATTGCTAAGGATGGTAGGCGAGGTGCGACGCGATGTGAAGGTCATCGCAAACGATATGCTGATGAACTTCGAACCCCTACACGAGCTATTTATTCCGCTAGATAATATGACCGGTGGCAGCACCCGAAAAAGCTATAAAAACGTCATTAAAGCGCTAGAAGATGAACAGGCAGTGATAGTATTCCCCGCAGGAGAAGTCTCTCGCGCACGCCCGTCTGGGGTAAAAGATACGCGTTGGAGACCCGGCTTTTTACACTTTTCTCGCAAGACATCGGCGCCTGTTCTGCCAGTACACATCAACGCAAAAAACTCGCTATTTTTCTATGCCGCCTCGTTACTTTTTAAACCGCTGGGAACCGCCCTGCTCGCCCACGAGATGTTTAACAAACGCTCCGCTAACATTGCTCTTACCGTCGGTGAATTAATTCCGAGCAACCGGCTGAGCAGTAAAACTGTTCAGGATCGAGCACTCGTTAAACGTGTAAAAAGACACATTTATCGGCTTGGCCAACAAAAGGTAAGCGCCTTTGTCAGTGAGCTTCCCTTGGCCTCTGCCCAGCCACCGAAAAAACTTTTTACCGAACTACAAAACAATAAGCTGATCGGCGAAACCCGCGACGGCAATCAAATCTATCTCGTAGACTGCGCAAAAAAATCTGCAGTATTAAAAGAAATTGGCCGCTTGCGAGAACTGGCATTCCGCATGGCGGGAGAAGGCACAGGTAAAAAACGCGATATCGATAGCTACGACCTGCACTACCGCCACCTAGTGCTGTGGAATGCTAAAAATCAAGAGATAGCCGGCGCCTATAGAATTGGTGAGGGGAAAAATATACTTGCGAACTTTGGCGAAGAGGGGCTGTACACTCGAAGCCTATATAAATTCAAACCCGAACTCGCCCCCTACTTTGAACAGGGAATTGAATTGGGACGCAGCTTTGTCTCACCAAAATACTGGGGAAAGGCCTGTTTAGATTATTTATGGCAAGGCTTGGGGGCTTATATCGCTCACAATCCAGATGTGCGCTATTTGATCGGCCCCGTCAGTATGAGTGCCGATTACCCGCGCCAACTGATGAATACCCTAGTTTACTTTTATCGACGCTATTACGCCTGCGAACAACAACTGGCCGAAGCAAACCATCCATACTTGATTAGCACCGATACCCTTGACGAACTTGACCAGCTATTCGGACCGGCCGATGCCTCAGAGGCATTTGATTTGATGCAGGAGAAATTTAACGCGGGCGGTCACAAGTTACCGGTTTTGTTTAAGCAGTATGCCGCGCTGTATGAACCCGGCGGATTTAAATCGATAGTGTTTAGTCGCGACCCCGATTTTGGCGACTGTCTCGACGGCCTGTGTATGGCCGACGTTTGGAGCTTAAAAGAGAACAAGCGTAAACGCTACATTCCAAAACTTTAACGCTCGCGCTACAAACCACGTTGTTTTCGCGAGTAAGTCTCTTTTGCTTCCAGTCTTTTGCGGTCGCTCTTGCGCAACAAGACATAGGTAGCGCCATAGCTGCCATGTTGTTTTTGCGCCGAGTGAAAAGCCAAAACCTCTTCAAATTGTGGCAACCAATGATTGACGCAACTTTTCAACAGCGCCGGCGTTTCGCGACCCTCGCCTTTTCCGTGGGTTATAAGCGCCGAGCGCACATCATTGGCAATGCAATCTTTTACAAACTGAAAAATCGTTCGGCGTGCCTGCTCAACGGTCATTCGATGTAAATCTAAACGCGCCTCGGGTGGATACTTACCAAGGCGTAAACTTTTGAAAACACCATGCTGTACACCAGCGCGCTGAAAGCTCAACACCGCTAACGGGTCAACCATGTCCACGGGCGTACTGAGTGGATCCGCCTTTGTACTGGTGGCAGCCTCAGCGCTCAAACGCCGAGCTTCTTTATCAACATCAGCATCGCGCGGCGCTTTAATATCAACGCGTTTCTCGACCTTAAGTGGCTGAACATCGTCACCTAAGAGACTGCTAAAATCGCCATCATCAGACATGATTATCTCTCACCAAAATGGCCAATTAATCTAGCCGCGTATACCCANATACTGCAAACCCGACACTTAATNTACCTAGGTAGCTACACNATCCGATAGCAAGGTTCGTACTCNGTCGTTGGGATCTTCATTCGCTTTTGCTCAACAAACGAGCGCAATAACTTTTCCAACGGCTCGATAATTTCGACGTCACCACTGATCAAATACGGGCCGTTTTCAGCAACAGATTTAATCCCATTGGCCTTAACATTACCGTCTACAATACCCGAAAACGCCTTGCGCAAGTTGCTCGCGAGCTTATGTGGTGGCTGTTGTTTATGAAGGCTTAGTGCTGCCATTTTTGCGTGCGTAGGCTCGAAAGGATGCTGCTGGTCATCGTCAATTCGCACCACCCAGTTAAAATAGTAGGCGTCGTGAGTAGCCCGTCGATAATCGGTAACCCGCTGCATAGCGTCACGCATTTTTTGAGCCACCAAAACGGGATTATCGACAACGATCTCATAGAGTTTTTGCGCCTCGGCTCCAAGCGTCAAACCAATAAATTCATCAATCTGCTCAAAATAAGCGGCCGCCGTGGGTGGGCCGGTAAAGATTAATGGGAAAGGAATATCTTTATTTTCTGGCAGCATCAAAATACCCAAAATATAGAGAATTTCTTCCGCGGTACCGGCGCCACCAGGAAATACCACAATTCCGTGCCCAGCTCGAACAAACGCCTCTAAACGCTTTTCGATATCCGGCATAATGATAAGCTGATTTACAATTGGATTGGGCGATTCTGCGGCGATAATACCGGGTTCAGTAATACCGATATAACGGCCCTGCACACGCTGCTTGGCATGCCCAAATGTTGCCCCCTTCATTGGCCCTTTCATGGCCCCAGGGCCACAGCCGGTACAAATATCAAGGCCGCGTAGCCCCATTTGATAACCGACTTCTTTCGAGTATTCGTACTCGACTTCATTAATCGAATGCCCACCCCAGCAGACAATAATGTTGGGGGTCCGCTGAGTGCGCAATAAACCGGCATTGCGTAAAATATGGAACACTCCGTTAGTAATCCCCTCGCTGGTATTCAGGTCGGCGTCGCACTTTTCCAGCAATTCATTATTAACGTAGATGATGTCCCGTAATGCCGAGAACACATGTTCCTTTATGCCTTGAACAATTTCGCCATCAACAAATGCATTTGCAGGAGCATTGTGTAGCTCCAACTTAATACCGCGCTCTTGCGTTACAACGTACAATAAGTAAAAGTTTTTAAACTGCTCTAAAACAAGTTGTGTGTTATCTGTTTCGGCACCGGTATTCAACGCGGCTAAAGCACAGCGNCGGAAAGTTTCATAAACTTGCTCGTTACCTCTATCAACTAATCGCGCAACTTCTTGCTGCGACAAAACCTCCATGGTGTTATCAGGTGTTATACGAGCAGAAATGCCCGTACTTTCCGGCCCCGCTCCTTGGGTTAATTCTAGGGTTGATACTTCACTCACTAACTTATGCTCCTTCCTCGTGCTGTGCGGTTAGCCTAATAACACTCGCGTATTTTAGTGTACGTGACCGTGTGCGATTTCTTCTTCGGTNGCTTCACGTACGCTGTCTACGGTAACGTCAAAATGTAGCTCTTTACCTGCCAGTGCATGATTGCCATCAATAGTAATGCCTTCTTCGCCAATTTCAGTTACAACAACATATTGCATGCCGCCAGAACTTGTTTGCGCTTGGAACTCCATACCTACTTCGATATTTTCAATACCACTGAACGCCTCGGCAGGAAGTGTTTGTACTAGCTCGGCCATGACTTCGCCATAACCATCCGCAGGTTGTATAACAACATTTTTTTGGTCGCCAACAACACAACCTTCCAACTCACGCTCTAGGCCNGGAATAATGTTGTCGGCACCGGCCAAATAATTTAACGGCTCACCGCCAGCAGAGGAGTCAATCACTTCTCCGTCTGCGCCTTTCAATGTGTAGTGAATAGAAACAACGCAGTTGTCCTGAATTTTCATAGAGTTCTCCTGCCCAAGGGCGTAAATAGCTGCCCGCAGGCATGAATGCTAATGTGTAGGGAAATGTTGAATGCGCGAGTTTAACGCAGACGCTGTTAAATTAGTACTTTAGCGCGGGGAAACTAGCGAGGTATTACCAGCTCACTCTAGGTATAAACAAGGGTGATTTTAGTGTTGAGTGAACTGGTATAGCATGACAAGACGCCAGCAAAGTGGCGCCCGCAGCATTATTTATTTAACCTATTTGAGATCAGGTTATCGACCACTGAAGGATCTGCGAGTGTCGAAGTGTCGCCCAAAGCATCCACCTCATTTGCGGCTATTTTCCGCAAAATACGCCGCATAATCTTACCTGAGCGTGTTTTCGGCAAGCCGGGCGCCCACTGAATAAGATCCGGTTTGGCGATAGGCCCAATCTCTTGAACACAAAGTTTTATTAGTTCGCTCTTTATGGCTTCACTAGGCTCTTCACCACTCATAAGGGTAACGTAGGCATAAATACCTTGCCCCTTGATGGCGTGCGGGCAACCGACAACGGCGGCTTCCGCTACTTTCGGGTGCAGTACCAGCGCACTTTCGACCTCTGCGGTACCCATACGATGACCTGAAACGTTTAGCACATCGTCTACTCGCCCCGTAATCCAATAGTAACCGTCAGCATCTCGACGCGCGCCGTCACCAGTGAAATAGTAGCCGGGATAGGTACTGAAATAGGTCTGCACCATACGCTCGTGATCGCCGTATACAGAGCGGATCTGACTAGGCCAAGAGGACTTTATTGCCAAACTGCCTTCGCCCTCGCCTTCAACCTCGTGGCCGTCTCCATCCAGCAATACCGGCTCTACACCAAAAAATGGCAGTGTCGCGGAGCCGGGCTTAAGATCGGTAACGCCGGGCAAGGGTGTAAGCATGTGAGCGCCGGTCTCAGTTTGCCACCAGGTATCCATAATCGGGCAGCGACTATCGCCAACTACGCGGTAATACCATTCCCACGCCTCGGGGTTAATCGGCTCGCCGACGGTACCAAGTATGCGCAGTGACGCGCGCGATGAGCTTGTTACAAACTCATCGCCCTGCCCCATTAAGGCTCTAATCGCTGTTGGCGCGGTATAAAAAATACTGACGTTGTGCTTATCGCAAATCTCCCAGCAGCGCGCCGCCGTTGGGTAGGTAGGGACACCTTCAAACATCAGTGTGGTGGCGCCATTTGCCAGTGGACCATAAACGATATAGCTGTGCCCCGTCACCCACCCGACATCGGCAGTACACCAATAGATTTCACCTTCGTGATAGTCGAAGACGTACTTGTGGGTCATCGCCGCTTGCAGCAAATAACCACCGGTTGTGTGAAGTACACCTTTAGGCTTTCCAGTGGAGCCGGAGGTATACAAAATAAATAGGGGGTCTTCCGCGTCCATAGGCTCTGCGGGGCATTCGCTGCTGACCGACTCGATCGCGTCGTGGTACCAAACATCTCGGCCCTCATGCCAATCAATACTGCCGCCGGTACGTTTAACAACAACAACAGAACTAACACCAGGGCATTGCTTCAAGGCTTTGTCGGCATTCGCTTTCAAGGGCACGGCGCGACCACCACGAAGGCCTTCATCTGCGGTGATAACAACCTGACAATCAGAGTCGTTAATGCGATCTTTAAGTGCTTCCGGTGAAAACCCGCCAAACACTACAGAGTGCACTGCACCAATTCGAGCACAGGCCAACATTGCATAAGTGGCTTCGGGGATCATCGGCATATAGATGCAAACGCGATCACCTTTTTTTACACCACGGGCTTTCAACACATTCGCAAGCCGGCAGACCTTATCGTGCAATTCACGGTAAGTGATGTGCGCATCGACACTCGGGTCATCACCTTCCCATATGATGGCAACCTGATCGGCGCGATGCGCCAAATGCCTATCGATACAGTTGGTTGCTACATTCAACACACCACCGGCAAACCAGCTAGCCTCGCCTTTTACAAAATCATACTTACGAACCGTTTCCCAAGGCTTTTCCCAGCGTAGAAAATAGCGTGCTTGTTCAGCCCAAAACTCATCTGGGTGCGCAATCGAATGCTTATACATCCGTAGGTAATCGGCTTTTGAAATAATGGCATTATCGGCGATGGCAAGTGGTACGGGATAGACGGTCGACATGATCCAACTCCAGCAAGTTTCTGGGCACTAAAAAATATAAGGCGAGATACTACCCTATTTAATTTCTCGGTTTAATCATAACCGTTAATTAAATTAGTCGGTGAACGGATTGTAACTTGTTTGAGCTGGCGCAAATCTAGCGAACCACAATAAAGGTTCAGGTAGATACTAAGAAGGGGGACGAAAATAAAATCGAGAACAACNACCTGTAACGAATACACTGCAACCAATACGCATACTGANGCGGAAATAGCGATGAAGTATCACTGAATTGGCGAGCCGCAACCCGCACATCAGAAACGTCNACGCATTATCAACGCCAACCAAAAGTATGCAGCGTGATATTAAAAGTGGCAATCTATGCTNCAAGCAGGCCGCCAACAATTAGGCGACCTGAACGGGTATGCTGCTAGAGGTTCGCTCAACGGAGTTATCGCGATTCAAATAAACTAAACGCGGTTCAAACTTGTCGGCTTCAACATCTTCCATTTGTGCATAAGCGGCAATAATAATACGGTCGCCTACCTGTACTTTACGCGCAGCCGCTCCGTTCATAGAAATCGTTTTTGATCCAGCCGCGGCGAGAATCACGTAGGTGGAGAAGCGCTCACCATTATCAACATTATAAATATCAATGCGCTCGAACTCCCGCAACCCTGCGAGCTTCACTAAATCTGCATCTATTGCACACGAGCCGTCGTACCAGAGCTCGGCCTGGGTAACACACGCCATGTGCAATTTACCCTTGAGAAGCGTAATTTGCATGCTTACAACCTCAATTTGATGGCGCTCCCAGCTGAAGGGAGACATTGTCGATTAATCTAGCCGCCTTGGTATACATGGCGCCCAACAGGGTAATACTCAAATCATCGTGCGCAGCCGGCTCTAATGTTTTGCTATTACAGACACTAACGTAATCCGGTCGAAAACCGGCATTTTCTATCTGGCGCTTGGCTTCTAGTTCAAGCTGGACAAAATCGCGCTCACCGGCAAGGATTTGACCCTCAATCCAGCATAAGGTTGCCTGCAGCTGATTGGCGCGCGGCCGCTCTTCAGCGGTGATAAAACCATTGCGCGAACTCATTGCCAAACCATCAGCCTCGCGAACAATATCGCCAGCGATAATCTCCACGGGAATACAAAGGTCTTCAACCATTCGCCGTATTATAGCCAATTGCTGGTAGTCCTTAACACCAAACACCGCCACATCTGGCTGCACAATGTTAAAAAGCTTGGTAACCACCGTAGTTACACCCTCAAAGTGACCGGGTCGGCTAGCACCGCAGAGCACGCTCGCCATACTTGGCACGATTACACGAGTCTGTGCATCCATGCCATTCGGGTAGATTTCAGCTTCGTCTGGGCAGAATAAGAAGTCGCAGCTAATCGCTTCCAGTTTAGCGCTATCTTGCTGAAGCGTTCGCGGGTAACGATCCCAGTCTTCATTTAAGCCAAACTGCAGACGGTTGACGAAAATACTAGCTATGACAATATCGCAATGCTGCTTTGCTATTTCAACTAGCGCCAGATGCGCCGCATGCAAATTGCCCATGGTTGGCACAAAGCCAACGCGCTTTCCTTCAGATCGCGCTTGGCGAATGGCGGCACGAACGCTGCTAACGTGATGAAATATTTGCATAGGAGGCCGTTTCAGGAGGTTTAGTTATCGCGAGAAAAGTATTCGGGAGCGAGGTTGTCAAAACGGGTGTATTTACCCAAGAACGCTGCTCGGCAGGTGCCAATTTCGCCGTTACGCTGTTTGCCAATTATCAGCTCGGCCATACCCTTGTCGTTACTTTCTTCGTTGTAGTACTCGTCTCGATAGATAAACAAAATAACATCGGCGTCCTGCTCGATTGCGCCTGATTCACGCAAATCTGAGTTCATCGGACGCTTATTAGGGCGCTGTTCCACGCCGCGATTAAGCTGTGACAAGGCGATTACCGGGCATTCATACTCCTTCGCTAACGCCTTAAGAGAGCGAGAGATTTCTGAAATCTCTTGGGTACGCCCTTCGGTACTACCCGAGATCTGCATGAGCTGCAGGTAATCGATCATGATCATGCCAGGATTGCCGTGCTCACGTGCAACGCGACGAATACGTGCGCGAACCTCGCTGGGAGACAATCCTGCGGTATCATCGATAAACAGTTTTTTGTCTTTCATCTTGCGAAAAGCGGCTTCGAGCTTTGGTAAATCTTCGTCGCTTAATTGCCCGTTGCGCAACGCCCCTTGGTCGATGCGCCCCACAGAGGACAACATTCGCATAATCAATGAGTCCGCCGGCATTTCCAGGCTGAATACCAACACGGGTTTGGGCTGAGAAAAAGCTGCTGCCTCGACAAAGTTTAGCGCCAGTGCCGTTTTCCCCATTGAGGGTCGAGCGGCCAAGATAATAAGCTCGCCGTTTTGCCAGCCTGAGGTTTTTTCATCCAGCTCGCTTAAACCTGTAGAGAGGCCGGTAATATCGCTATCGGAATTTATTAACTCGTCAATTTTTCCTGCCGTTTTTTTCAACAGCACATTTACATCGAGAAAACCGCCCTCTTTAGGTCGATCTTCGGAGATATCAATTAATTTCTTTTCAGCAAACTGTAGTAGGTCCGCAGACCCCATACCGGCGGGGTTGTAGCTGGCACGCGTAATTTCTGTCGCCGCCGAAATAAGCTGCCGCAAAGTAGAGCGCTCACGCACAATACGCGCATAGGCAACTACGTTGGCGCTACTCGGAACATTGGTGGCAAGGTCGGTGAGATAGTCCAATCCGCCGCAAGAACTCAGCTCGTCTTGCAGGCTTAGGAATTCACCAAGGGTAATAACATCGATAGGCTGCTCACGGTCGATGAGTTTGACCATGGCCTGATAGATCTTGCTGTGCGCAGACTTGTAAAAGTCTTGATCGTTAACCGCTTCTGCAACCGCATCAAAATGGGTTGCATCCTGCATCAGCCCGCCAAGCACCGACTGCTCCGCTTCAATAGAATGCGGCAACGGCGTGCCAGCCTCTGACGATTGCGCCAGTTGCGGATATTCTGGAAGAGTCTGATGATCTAATTCGTTCATTCGGCAAACCAGTAAGGGTTACAGCCTGCGCACCTAGCTAACAGACGACAACCGCTGAGACAACAAGGGCGCAGCTCAAAAAATGAGTTGCGCCCTATTGTAACCATTTTTGTAAATGTGTTCTTAGTAAGCATTAGCAGGCTAAGAACATACAAAAATTTACTCGGCTTCAATTACCAAGGTAACTGTCTGCGTAACATCTACGTGCAACTGAAGATTGATTTCGAAAGTACCCAAGTCACGTAAAGTACCCTGCGGCAACTTAACTTCAGACTTAGACACTTCGATACCTGCAGCTGTGATCGCATCTGCGATATCGCGAGTACCAACAGANCCGAACAACTTACCTTCGTCACCAGCTTTAGCAACGATAGTGAAGGTGCCTTTTTCTTCCAACAACTTGGAGCGACCTTCTGCGGCAGTTCGACGATCTGATGCAGCGGCTTCAAGCTCAGCGCGACGTGCTTCAAATTCAGCGATATTGGATTCAGTAGCAGGAATTGCTTTCCCCTGCGGTACCAAATAGTTACGGCCAAATCCGGCTTTAACGTCGACTTTATCGCCAACGGTACCCAATTTACCAACTTTTTCGAGCAGAATAACTTCCATCTCGGTTTCCTCTAGAGTTTCAGCAGCGCTTATGAGCGTTGCATCAAATTAAATCGTTTTCTGTAATCTAGCCAGACATCGGTGAGACCGATAACCGACAATGCCAAAGCAAACGGCGGCACAAACAGCAAACCAAAATAAAGAACCACCAACGACCAAGTACCCAGTTTATATTTCGCCTTAACACAGTGCGCTAAACCAATACCGGCTATCAATAAGGGCAACCCAAACACGCTTGCCCAAAAAATGTAGTCCAAACCTTGAGTACTGCAGTAAACCAAGCCTAGCGCGCTAGCAAGCGCCAAAGGCAAGGTTAAGCGCAAACCGTGAAACTCCGCCTGAAAACCGCCGGGGTTGTACAGTAAGCTTTGCCACCAGCGAGCAACAAATACACCAACTAGCACACTTAGTGAAATCCAGTAGGCGATAACTCCAGAAGCGCGCGTTATTGTCCAGTCACTGAACAATTCGGCTTCCGCAGCCGTTGTTAACTCGGCGTTTGTTTCTAGAAACCGACGGAAAAACACCGTCAGTTCCGCAGTCACATTGTCGGTCAAGGTAGCAACAAGCAACGCACTTAGCGTGCTAGCGGCTACCGTGACAGCAAGGGTAGCGGGCCAAGAGACGGTGAGCCGAAGCACCAACGCCGCCAGATAGGCTACTAACAAAACGGCTATGCCGCCGAGCGCCATCACTGCTCCAACCTTGCCAAACCAGAGGGTTGCCAAAGCGGGTAAACAAGCCCATAGAGTGACAAAAAAGCCTTCTTGCCACCCCTTACGCAGGGTAACTAAGCCCAGCGCACCTTGCGTTAAAAACGCCAAAAACGGGAATACGGTTCCCACCAAGGCCATCGACACTGCTTGTAACCGGCCACGCATGACAAATTCGGCCAGCATTCGCATCATAAGGCAATGACCTTGCTATTCGGTTAGATTACTCGTGTGCGTCTGAATACGGCAGCAATGCCAAGAAACGGGCACGCTTAACTGCGGTAGACAACTGACGCTGATACTTAGCTTTGGTTCCGGTAATACGACTAGGTACAATTTTACCTGTCTCAGAAACGTAGGCTTTTAAGGTATCAAGATCTTTATAATCAATTTGCTTTACGCCTTCGGCGGTAAAACGACAATACTTACGGCGACGGAAAAAACGAGCCATTCTTATTCCTCCTCGTCTGCGGTTTCATCAGCAGGCGCTTCATCGGCATCTGCATCAGTGGACTCTTCTTCAACTCGGGCAGCAGCCTCGGCAGCACGACGTTCAGCGCGGTTTTTGCGCTCACGGCTTTCTTTCTCTACCTTCAGAATTGGAGACTCTTCAGTCACAGCTTCGTCGCAACGAACAACCATGTTACGTAACACAGCATCGTTGTAGCGGAAGTTTGTGGTGAGTTCGGCAAGAGCTTCTTCAGTACATTCAACATTCAACAACACGTAGTGTGCTTTATGAATTTTGTTGATTGGGTAAGCCAACTGACGACGGCCCCAGTCTTCGAGACGATGTACACTGCCGCCGCTATCGTTAACGGCCGCGGAGTAGCGCTCGATCATACCGGGCACCTGTTCGCTCTGGTCAGGGTGGACCAGGAACACAATTTCGTAATGACGCATTTTTGCTCCTTACGGGTTAGTAGCTTCTCAACACCAAACAAAGTGGTGGAATGAAGCAAGGAGTATCACTAAGGTAGGCAGAAGCGCCACCCAGTGGGTTTAGGGCCGCGTATTCTAGGGAGTTGGTGGTCAATTTGCAACCATACCCACACTTATTATGTAAATCCCTTCGGCAGACCTAACGGGACGGCAATTTACTTTGCTGGAGCGCGCCATAGCGGCAACCCAGCAAACCACAAAGCCTTAGACTATTTAGCTAATCGCTGACGTACAACTTCATACAAGATCACACCAGTAGCAACCGAAACGTTCAGACTCGAAACGCTTCCCGCCATAGGTATTTTCACCAAATCATCACAGGTTTCTCGGGTAAGGCGGCGCATACCAGAACCCTCGGCACCCATCACAATTGCACGCGGCCCACTTAAATCGGCCTCGTAAATACTTTGCTCCGCCTCACCGGCGGCTCCGGCTATCCACAAGCCTTTTTCCTGCATTTTTTTCATGCTACGAGCAAGGTTGGTAACCGCTATAAGCGGCACGGTTTCCGCAGCACCACAAGCCACCTTGCGCACAACATCGGTTAAACCTACCGAGTTATCTTTGGGGATAACTACCGCATCAACACCGGCCGCATCGGCGCTACGTAAACAGGCGCCAAGATTGTGAGGATCGGTAACGCCATCCAAAATCAAGATCAGCGGATTGCTGCCATCATCAAGCATGTCGTAAAGCGCCTGCTCATCATAGGCTTTAGCCTGGCTGGCATAGGCGATCACCCCCTGGTGATTGCCGTCGCACAATTCGTCTAAATCTCGCCGATCGAGATAGCGAACCGGCTTCCCACAGGTGTCCGCAAGACTGAGAACATTTTTTAAACGCTGATCCTGACGCCCTTGCGATACCACCAACTCTTGCACGCGATCCGGCGCGGCATTCAATAGCGACTGTACCGCNTGAATACCAAAAACTAATTCTTGCTTCATTCTTTACCACTCGTTTTTTTGCGCCCGCTCTTAACTGCAGCGCCCGCAGTTTTCGTTGTTTTAGATGTAGTCACTTTTGCTGACTTGGCTTTTGTCGCGACTTTAGGCTGCGCCTTTGAGCCGACTTTCGCCTTGCTAGCTGGCTTCGCTTTGGCTGCGGGTTTTGCCTTGCTCGATGCTGTCTTTGCTTTAGATACCGGCTTGGATTTGGCCGCGGCCTTTGCTTTAGCGGTAGGTTTAGCCTTTCCAGCTGGCTTCGCTTTTGCCGTAGCCTTAGCCGTAAGGCCTTTCGCCCCCGCCTTAGCTTGGTCTCGTTTACTGGTCGCAGCCATCTTATCGCCACCATCCGTCGCTGCCACTTTGCGTTTGCGCGGCGAGCGCGGCCCTTTGCCGGCAGGCTTGTTATTAGCAGACTTACGACCTCGGCCTTGCTCAACACCCGCCGCCTTGCGGTCCTCAGCCATATTTTAGCTTTTTATTTTTACGGCTCGATTTCACTTCCGTTAATTCGAAATCGATTTTACGCTCGTCCAAATCGACACGCACAACCTGCACACGCAACTCGTCGCTCAAACCAAATACTAGCTTTCGACGCTCGCCCACCAAACGGTGCTGCGCAGCATGGAAGGTGTAATAATCTTGCGGCAACCCAGTGATGTGAATTAACCCTTCGACATACACATCTTTTAATTCAACGAACAAACCAAAACCGGTAACAGAGCTAACTACACCATCAAATTCTTCGCCGACACGATCCTTAAGGTACTCACACTTTAACCAACTCACCACGTCGCGCGTAGCATCGTCAGCGCGGCGCTCGGTAACGGAACACATTTCACCAAAAGCCGCCATGTCGGCGTCGGTGTAGGGGTAAATATCTTCAACCTTGATGACCTTCGCTTTCGGTACACGACGAACTTTGTCGGTTTTGATACGAGAACGAATAACGCGGCGCAAAGCGCGGTGCACGAGCAAATCAGGATAGCGGCGAATGGGCGAGGTAAAATGCGCATAGGCCTGATAGGCCAGGCCAAAGTGCCCTAAATTCTGCGGCGAATAAACGGCTTGATTCATACTTCGCAGCATCACCGTCTGAATAATATTTTCGTCTGGCCGNCCCTTAATACTCGACATAACCTGCTGATANTCTTTCGGTGTTACGTCACCACTCCCCTTCATGCCAAGACCAAGTTCGCCCAAAAACTCATATANACGACCAAGCTTTTCATCTTTTGGTGGCTCATGAATTCGATACAGGCCGGGCAACTCGTGAAACTCAATAAACTTGGCCGCACACACATTCGCTGCCAGCATACATTCCTCAATAACCTTGTGAGCGTCATTGCGTTGGGTTGGCACTATGCGTTCGATTTTGCGATCCGCGTCGAACAATATGCGTGTTTCGCGTGTTTCGAAATCAATTGCGCCGCGAACTTCTCGCGCCGCTCGCAAGGCTTTGTAAAGTTTATGAAGCTCATCTATTTGCGGCAAAAGCGCTGTGTGCTGCTTGCGAATACCGCTATTTTTATCGCCCTGCTCTTCAATAATCTGACCGACTTGCGTGTAGGTAAAGCGCGCGTGGGAGTACATAACCGCTTCGTAGAATTCATAGCCGGTAATGCGCCCTGAAGCACTGACTGTCATTTCACAGACCATGCACAGACGATCAACTTTTGGGTTGAGTGAACAAAGGCCATTCGATAAGGCCTCCGGCAACATTGGCACAACAAAATCGGGGAAATAAACGGAATTACCGCGCTGCTGAGCCTCTAGATCCAGCGCTGAGCCAGGCTGCACGTAGTGGCTTACATCGGCGATCGCCACCGATAAGCGCCAGCCGCCACCCCGCTTGGGCTCACAGTACACGGCATCATCAAAGTCGCGGGCATCTTCACCATCAATGGTTACAAATGGCACTTTACGCAAATCTACGCGAAATGCCTTATCGTCGTCTTCAACCTCGGCCTTGAGCGGCGCCACATCTTGCAGTACTTCATTTGGCCAAATGTGAGGAACACCGTGGGAGCGAATAGCGACATCAATCTCCATACCCGGCGCCAAATGATTTCCCAAGACCTCGGAAATAACCCCCACAGGATGGCGTTGCCGCCCCGGCTGAACGGTAATATCCACCACCACAATTTGCCCTGCAGTAGCACCTTTAATATCTTCGGCGGCGACCATAATATCTTGGCCGACGCGAGGGTTGTCTGGTCGAACAAAGTAGATGCCACGCTCGGCGACAAAGCGCCCCACCAACTGTTCGGTGTTGTGCGATAACACCTCGACAATAGAGCCTTCCATCCGCCCGCGATGATCGGCCGGCCCAGGGCGTACCAACACCTCATCGCCATCAAACACTTTTCGCATCTGGCGGTTAGTGAGGTAAATATCGCCGCTGCCATCAGCGGGGATAACAAAGCCAAAGCCTTCGCGATGTCCTTGCACTCGACCGCGCACCAACTGCATTTTATCGACTCGCCCATATGCGCCCTTGCGGTTAGACATAATCTGACCGTCGCGCTCCATTGCAATCAAGCGTCGCCGCAATGCTTCTATATGGTCTTCGTCCGCCAAATTGAGCGCCTCGCAGAGGGCTCTATTACCCATAGGCCCTGGCGCCTTCTCCAGCACATCGAGAATAAATTCTCGACTAGGAATCGGGTTGTCGTACTTGGAAGCCTCACGTTTGGCGTAAGGATCTTTCTTAAAAGGTTTTTTTTTGCTCAAGGGAATTTCCTGAGAGACGCCTGTGACAGGCAAGAGAGCCCCGTTAAAGGAGCAAGTTGCTGCTAATATAGCAAATTCGGGGGAAGGAAGGATAACNTGGTGCGCAATTAGCGCTTCCCCAATTGACAAGAAATAGCCAAGAATCTTATAGTGCGCGCCCTATCACGTGTGCCCTCAAGGCCCACAGAGCACAACCAATCATGTGCAAATCCGCCGTAATGCCCAGGTGGTGAAATTGGTAGACACGCTAGCTTCAGGTGCTAGTGCCCTCACGGGCGTGGAAGTTCAAGTCTTCTCCTGGGCACCATATTCAGTTATCCCATACTTTTGCCGGCAAAAATCTCTTTATATTGCTGCTACATATATTACCCGCTCCGGCAGGCCCAACAGTAAAAACCCACAAAAGGTGTTTAATGCNTCTTATTCGACAGGTACATTTCCGTCTGTTTATGGCGCTGAGTGTAGCGAATACTGCGCTCTAGTAGCGGTGCAGAAATATCCTTCTTGTCAATAACATCGTAAATACCCAGGGCTATCGCCTGCTCATACAAATGCTCACCCATCACTCCAGACAAAACAATAAATGCAGGAGAGCCAGCCCCTTTTCGCAATGAGTCGATCAAATCAAAACCCGTATACTTACCTAGGTTGTAATCGATCAAACAAATATCACAACTTTTCTCTGCCAAAATAGTTTTCGCTTCCTCGTATGTACCCGCCTGAATAATTTCGTAGCTTGAGTAAGAGGATGCCACTGACTTTAACGCCGAGACAATCATCATTTGGTCTACTTCATTATCATCCACAACCAATATAGTTAATTGCTTTTTCTGCTGCCAAAATGCGCTGTCAATGGTTGATCGAAGCTGCGAATAACTTTCTTTAAGCCTGCTTTTAAGCGAGCGCATCTCGGTAATATCTGTGAGTGTAAGAACGCTACCCAGCGCCACTCGATGTTCATCAAAATAAGGTGATATTTTTACTAGCATGGTGCCGCCGCTAGTGGTGGCAATCTCTTTTTCTAAAGAACTTTCGGATTCTATAACGAAGGAGATATCGTTTAATAGAGATTCATATTCCAGTGCATGAGAGATGTGGTGAAAAGGCCGGCCAATATCAGTCGCCAGCAAATTAATAACTTCCGATGCTACTGGGGAAAAGCGCCGAATTAACATTGCATCATCCAAAAATATAAAACCGATATCTGCCGATTTTATAATGTTGTCAATATCCATATTGATCTGGGTAACTTCTTCGATTTTTTCTTGATATTCGCTATTTACCGTGTAGAGCTCTTCATTAACCGACTGCAACTCTTCGTTGGTACTTTGCAGCTCTTCGTTAGAGGCCATCAATTCTTCATTTGAGCTTTGCAGTTCTTCATTCGCGGTCTCCAGTTCTTCAATAGTTACCTGTAGGTGTTCTTGATTTTTCTTTAACGCGACTTCGAGATCGTGAATACGCTGCTGAGACTCTTCACCCACGTTGAATTCAACTAGAGTATCTTGCAACTCTCTTTCGCTTGGCTCTGTATGTTCAAACACTAGCGCCATATGCCCAGCAATGGCAGCCGTTGCAGCGATATAAATTACACGGAGCTTTACGACAAGCTCAGTGCCATCATCTGGCGTAAATCGAATCTCGCTGTATTGAACATTTTTTTGATCCGTAGATGCGCGGTTGATTGCGGTACTAACAGCTACGCCCAAACCTTCGCTAATAAAGTCGTTTATTTTTGCACTGAACCGACCAGCCTTAAGCTTGCGGGTATACAAGTGAACATCACCATAAACATGCTGCACCTCAAGATCTTCATTTAGAATAATACAAGCGGGAACATAGTCATCGATTAATGCTTCTAATAGTGGCAAAAAACTCGGACGTTTTTTGCTGTTGATAATTCCTAACTAACGACTCCACGCTTGGAACGGAACCTTTCTTCGCCGTTGTGTCACCTGAATTAAGCGATGAAAAGTTACCAGGCCCTACCTTCACATTTGGATTTTTACGATTAGATGCGATTGCGTTCGTCATGCACGTCAAAATGCCGAGTGAGATCGCCTAAACTTTCCGACCCGCCAAGAAAGAGGTAGCCATCTCGCTGTATAGCAAAGTGCAGCATCGACAAAATTTGACGCTGTGCTTTCGGCTGAAAATAAATTAGCACATTGCGACACACGGCCAACTGACAATTCGAAAACGGAGGGTCTTTTAATAAGTTATGAGTGGCGAACACCACCATCTGACGAATAGACGGCGAAATCGTAACCAAGTCTTCGTCACTCTTTAGAAAATAGCGATTAAATCTCTCTTCGCCTACATCGGCAATTTCGTTAATATTAAATTGACCAGCGCTGGCTTCTGCTATTGCATCAGGGTCAACGTCTGTCGCAAATATTTTTACGGTTCGCGCAATGCCTCGCTTTTGAATTTCCTCGTCAAACAATATTGCCAGCGAATAAGCCTCTTGCCCCGTTGAGCAGCCCGCCACCCATACCCTTATCGTCTCTTCTTTAGAGGCCTGATCTAAAATGGTAGGTATTACTTTACTGCGAATCTCATTAAACGATTCGGTATCCCGAAAAAACCGCGTAACGCCAATAAGCATATCTTTAGCGAGCGTTTGTAACTCGGTCGGGTGCGACTGTAATAGAGCGTGATATTCAGACACACTGGTTAAACCGTGTAAGCCTATGCGCCGTTCGATTCGGCGCGAAATGGTACTACTTTTATATTGGGTAAAATCGATGTCGCTGCGCATACGCAGCAGCTCGTAGATGTCTTGGAGTGCACTTTCGGCCGTTTCCAGCTGATCTGATAACGATGTCTGTTCACCACTCACCAATGGATGAGAAATAAATTTAATGATCCGCGCGGGTATTTGATCTATCGGCACAACGACATCCACCAGGCCAGTGCGAATTGCACTAGTCGGCATACCGTCAAACTTCGCGTCTTCCGGCTCTTGTACCACCACTAAACCGCCCACTTCTTTTATTGCCGGTACGCCGCGACTACCGTCACTGCCTGTACCCGAAAGCACAACCGCAACACTGCGATGCAGCTGGTCTTCGGCTAAGGATCGAAAGAAGATATCAATAGGGAAATTATTACCGCGATCGGGCATCTGATCGATAAGTATCAGCTTGCCTTCAGCGATCATCATATTTTTTTTCGGTGGGATNAGGTATACCGTATTCGCCTCGACAACTACACCGTCGACGGCGTTGAAGATACGCATGGTTGTATGCCGGCTAAGCAGCTCATCCATCATACTTTTGAAGTCTGGCGACAAATGCTGAACAATAATAAAGGCCAAACCGCTGTTGACAGGCATATGGCGCATAAATTCTTGCAGAGCTTCAAGCCCTCCAGCCGAAGCGCCAATACCTACATAGTGGCTGGGCTGAACGGTGCCGGATTTAACTGTTGAGGTCTCAACCTCTGTAGATTCTGCTTTAGAAGGCTCAACGGATGACGCGGCAGCTGCCGCGGGTTCAGACGATTCGGGTGAAACGTTCTTGTCTTTCGTGGGCATCACGGGTTCCTTTTTTTGTCACCACAACTGCGGTAAGCCTTAACAACAGAAAGAGTCATATAGATAACGATAGTTTTTCTCGAAGGTTGTTAGGCCGCCTATGCGAAGGCTAGCCTATTTCCGAACGGCGAGATTGTAGCTGTTTACTAAAATAATTTGCAATCTCGGCTCCTGCAATTGGCTTATTTAGCAAATACCCTTGATAAGTGTCACACCCCCATAATTTCAACAGGTTAAGTATTTCGAATGTCTCAACACCCTCGGCAATCACTTCCATTTTCAGCGAGCGCCCCAAGGCTAATACGGCCTGGGTTATCGCCTCATCTTCTTTGTCGATCAATAAATCCTTAATAAAACTACGGTCAATTTTAATAATGTCGATTGGATATTTCTTTAGGTAACTGAGCGATGAAAACCCTGTACCAAAATCATCTAAGGCAACTTTAATTCCCATCTCCCGTATTTTCTTCAAGCTATCTACAGCATGACCTTGATCTTGGATCAATGCTGACTCGGTAATTTCCACAACGACATTCTTCCCGCTAAGACCTGAGTCAGAAAGAGCCTTCTCAATACCTAGCAACAGCAAAGGGTCTCGAAATTGTCGTGGACTGATATTCACGGACATTACCGCATCGCTATCCACCATACCTAAAGCAATCAAATCTTTTAGCTGATGAAAACTGATGTGTAGCAACCAACGACTTACTGGAGCAATTAAACCTGTATCTTCGAGCAGGCCGATAAAAGAATCGGGTCCCAGCAACCCTTTTACAGGATGGCGCCAGCGCAATAATGCTTCAAAGCCAATAATTTTATTACTCGCGACGGTGGCCTGCGCTTGATAAAACACCTCAAATTCAGCGCGCCCCAAGGCGCGATGCAAGCTATTGCCTAGCTCAAGCTTACGCCGTGAAGCTCTTTCGAGATCTGGAGAATAATATTGATAGTTATTGCGCCCTGAATCCTTGGCTCTATACAAGGCCATATCGGCTTGCTTTAACAGTGTTTTTGACGAACTGCTCTGCCCGTTTACCGCAAAGCAAATACCAATACTGGTGGAAATAAAAACTTCTTGCTGGGCAATAGTAAATGGCATTTCTAATGCTTTTAATATTTTATCCGACACATGCGCAGCCACCGATGCATCCGAAAGGCTTTCAAGCAATATGAAAAACTCATCACCGCCAACTCTCGATACCGTATCTTCTTGGCGTACACAGCTCAACAAACGATTAGCGACCTCCACCAACATTCGGTCACCGGCATCGTGCCCCAGCGTGTCATTAATATTTTTGAAACCATCCAAGTCTAGCGCCAAAATTGCCAAAGCCCCGTGCCGTTCAACTCGTTGTAGTGCGTGTTCAAGACGATCAAAAAACAACATGCGATTAGCGAGCCCGGTAAGAACGTCTCGCTCAGCCAAATGGCGAAGCTTTTCTTCTGCATCATGGTGATAGCTGTTATCCACCATAGTGGCGACAAAGCCGTTAACTTCACCATTTAATGTGAACAGTGGCCGAGCCTGAACCCAAACCCAGACCACGTCGTCAATACCTCGCTGTACCCTACATTCTTTACGGAACTCCTGCCCAGCCCCAACTTGACTGTGCAGCTCGGTTAGCACCGGCTCCGCGTCCTCATGATGTAAAAACTTTGACCAGCTCATTCCCTCAACCGATTCGCGCGTCATACCGGTGATCTCCAACCAGCGATCATTTGCGTATTCGGTATTCCAGTTAGTATCGGTTTGCAAAATACCCATCGGCGCTAAATCGGCAACGACCTTAAACCGCTGTAGCTCGGCCTGGTGCTGCTCCTGCATCTCGATTAGACGGCTGCTATCTCGCAGTATCAGCATAATGCGGGGCTGCCGGTACTCTTCGAAAAACATTAACGAGAGTTCAAGGGGAATTATCTGTCCATTCGACTTGCACCCTTGAACACGAATCGCCTCTTTGTGGCCATGCTTTATCGATTGAGCATTGAATGTTTGCGTCGAATGCTCATTACGAAAGCGCTCTGGCAAAAGATCGGAAATATGACAATGAACCGCTTGCGCTGCAATTCGCCCAAACATGAGCTCTGCCGCGGGGTTTATCCGCAATATTTTTTGTTCACGATTTATGGTGATAATTCCAACGGGGGCAAGAGTCTCTAGTCTTCCGAAACTTTCTCGCCAAGAGTCCTGCTCCAACAACACCCGCTTTTCGGAAATAGACTGTAATTGCTTGTTTTCAATAATACGCATCAAGCTGACACAGGTAGTAAGTAAGGGCCAGATACGCTTGGCAAAATCAACATGGTAGGGTTGTGGTGCGTTCGCCAAACAAATAACACTACGGGTTTTCTGGCCGTCGTTTAACGTCAGAACCAATACCTGCTCTAAGAGGGGAAGTTTCGGATAATTACTGCGAAGACTGCGAAGCGTGTCGGGGTCTAATACCATTGGTCGATTAAAGCTAATGGCGTTATATAAGGCTCTAGTCGCCTGTTCCACCCTGATAAGCGGCCAGTCCTCAATATTCACGTCAGCCCCAGGCTCAGCATCCGCAACACTTAGATGAGCGGCTATACACTTGAGCGCGGTCTGACCATCAGCATCGATACATCGCTCCATAGCAAAGGCAAATGGAGAGCCAGAAAGGGCACAAATTTCCTTTAGGGTATAGTGGTAAACCTTACTTAAATCGCTAAAACTTTGGATGTCGCGATGAAATCGATCTATGGCTTCACGCAACTGTGAATCTTTTCTTCGGTTACTCGGCAATTCTTCCATGGCGGCGTACTACACTTCTCAAAAAGTTGCTTTATGTCATTATAGTTCACGCCTGCAGTAATTTCCCTTGACTACAAGACGAAAACAGTAAGTACAAACTAACACCGGAAGACCTATAAATACTGCCATCAAAATTTATATAAACAAAGATTATATGAGGGCGTGTCAAAGCTAACCGAATAGAATACTCATTAGCTTATACAGTGATAGAGCCACACCCCCCGCTTCTTTGAGGGCATATTTGTAAACCTTCACGCCAAATCCAGCCAATCAAGACTAGCTCAATACCTATTACTTAAATTACACAGAAGGTCATTTTCGCTCCGCCCCAGCAGGCAACACATACCAGTCACAGCACAATTATCTTGACGGCCCGAACAAACAGGAATACTGTCTATAAATACAGTACTCGCAAATGATTTGAGCTAAACAGCGCTATGCCTTCCCCCCCTTTTAGAAAAGTTTTTCAGCCCCCGTCCAGCTCCGTTTATGGTAACCGAACCCACAGATCGGCCGGTCAACGAGCCGCAAGACCGAAACCCTCACTAGAGACGTTGCTACAGCAAGGCGATGTTTGGCGGGGGCATTCCCAGCGGTTTGTGACGAAGGATACCGTGGATAGCACTTACCCTCAGTTGAATAAGCGGCTCCTTAATAAAGGCTGGCCTAGCAGTAGTTTGATCGAGCTATGCCAAGCCAGCCCTGGTTGTGGCGATTGGCTGCTGTTTGGTCCTGCGGTTATGCGATTACTACGGGAAAACACTCTGTACCACGCGGCGCTTCTAAACCCTCCCGCATTACCCTTTGCCGAAGGGCTCTTGCAGGCAGGTGTCCCGTTAAACCAGCTATTAATCGTGCGACCTAAAAGCAAAGCTGATTTTATCGCCTGCTTTACCGAGCTAGCGCGTTCTAGCAGCTGTTGTTCTATTTTGGCGTGGCAACCAAAATCGTTTTTAACCTACACAGAGCTACGCAAATGCCAGCTCGCCACTAATACTGGTAAAGGTTTGTATGTTCTTATGCGACCCGCCCAAGCCAAACAATCCAGNTCACCTGCCGGCTTAAGGTTATACAGTGAGTTTGAAGGCCAGCAACTTTTAGNAGGAATCATTAAGCAACGAGGGCAATTACAGAATCAGCTACATCAAGCCATCGCTATTGAGTTGCCCCAACAATGGCTGGAACAACAACCGCACCGCAACCCAGTAAACAACTCAACCCCGAGAGAGTATCGTTTTTATACTAACGGCCAAGCCAAACAAACAATCGCAATCAAAAAAAATGGGGGCCTTGATAACTACAGAGGTAAGCGTGGTTAACAACTATAACGTTACTCGCTGCTGGATTGCAGTGCGGCTACCGCAACTACCGCTAGACGCTCTTGAGGTGTCGAGGCAAGACGACATTGTTGTTACCCAGAAACAACAAATAGTGTGTGTAAGCTCCTCACTATTAACTAAAGGCATAAAGCCCTACATGCCTCTAACAACAGCTCAACTCCTCGCTGAATTTCAACAATACAAACGCCGTCCAGAACAAGAATTTAACCACCTAACAGAACTCGCCAATCAACTTTATGCTTTCACNCCCTACTTAGAGACACACGTTCCCCATGAACATAAAGATGCTGGCTTCACTTTAGAAGTCTCTCGCAGCCTTAAACTATTCAACGGTTTGAGCTGCCTCTACCAAAAAATATACATCAGTTTAAAACATGCCAATGGCCACTTCGGCATTGGCCACACGCCTTCCGCTGCATGGCTATTATCCTTTATATCTGACACTACAGCACCAAGCCAAAATCAAGCCTTTGATCGAGAGGTAATATTAGAAAAATTAAGCCTTCAACCGGTACGCGCGCTCACCCTGCTACCGCAAAGTACATTAAGCCTAAAAGCCTTATCCGCAGAGGTTGACGCTTTAGAAAAAACGGGGTTTAAAACTTTAGGCGATATTTTAAAACAAATACAAAAACACTCTTTTGCCAGTATTCGCAAGCGCTGGAGCACACGTTTTTGTGAGTTAATGAGCGAACTGTTCGATATTGATCAAAGCCACGCTCAAAGCAAAATAGAAAGCACACCAAAAACTAACGATTCAATCAGCAACAATAAAAGTCCCCCCCTGCCGAGCCCTTCATTATTTAAAAAGCCTTTAATTATTTTTGAGCCTGAATCTTTTTTTTACAACAGTATGGAGTTCGACTACCCCATAAACACTAGCGAACAACTACATCACCCCATGGCGATGTTACTGCAAAAATTAAGTGATTATTTACAACAA
>Ga0065722_104318_pt1 | contig 35920 bp, 27 predicted proteins | sample BansetMetagenome_FD_59109 | JGI IMG/M metagenome (GOLD analysis project Ga0065722, IMG submission 59109) | Bankia setacea gill microbial communities from Puget Sound, Washington, USA - Caecum Enriched | ecosystem: Host-associated > Mollusca > Digestive system > Ceca | place: United States... | reverse complement strand
GAAGCGCGGCACCACCAGGATAGCCAAAAACAACGTCTACGCCCTCGTCGGCCAATGATTTTATAAGAATGTCTCCACCGGAGAGCTTTTCCACTTGTGTATCCTCTATAGCTAAAAATAATTACGAGCCCAACTCACCACGCTGTAGCCATGGCAAACCAATGTGTATTACGCAGGAATCACGCAATTTCGCTGTACGTTTCGCAAAATATCGCGACGACACAGACAGATAGGCGTGTCCTGAAGATGAATAGCAAATCTAGCGCGCCTATTATTACAACCTTACCAGTAAAGATCTAAGTTGTATGGCACGCTGTTTGATCGTATTCAAATTATGCGCTGTTTTCGGTATTGCTATTGGTTGTTCGCGGCAAAGGCCTGCACAGATGCACTTGCTACATACCGTTAGGGAGCCAAGGTATCGCCCCCCCGCACTTTAGGATGGTCAGGCTTGCGGTTGGCAAATCTGTGTAGGGAAGCGCCGAGCTTGATCGGCTGGCTACGGCCATCTGGCGAGACCTCAATTGTCGCAATATGTGCTGTAAAGTCAAGGCTCACTATACTCTAATGACCTAAGGCTTGTGCTCGCCTGCATATTTTTACAAGAGATTAGCGACGGCTTTGTTACACTTGCCAGAAAACTCGACTCCCTTCACCGAAAGGAACCGTTTGATGAAAGTACTTTTTATTGGTGGTACGGGTAACATTAGCACCGCGTCAAGCTGTCTAGCGGTAGAATTGGGGTACGAACTTTGGCATGTGAACCGCGGCAACGCTGGCGGCGCCATCCAAGGGGTAAACACCATCCAATGTGACATCAAAGACGAAAGCACGCTGGCATCTTTGCTCGAAGGCCACAATTGGGACGCGGTTGTCAATTGGATCGCCTTTTCCCCAGCTGACATAGAGCGTGATATTCGTTTGTTTTCCGGAAAAACTGATCACTATGTATTTATTAGTTCGGCTTCATGCTACCAAACGCCGCCCTTGACACCCGTTATTACCGAAGCCACTCCTCTTTGCAACCCTTACTGGCAATATTCACGGGACAAAATTGCCTGTGAAAAGGCACTGAGGAAGGCATATGACAGCTATGGGTTCCCTGCGACCATTGTCCGCCCCTCTCATACCTACTCAACAGTTATTCCTATTGCCGTTGGGGGATGGAACGAGTACACCGCAATAAACCGTATGAAACAGGCCAAACCCGTCGTCGTTCATGGCGACGGCACATCCCTATGGGTGTTGACACATGCAGATGATTTTGCGACCGGCCTAGTGGGTATACTGGGTCGGAGTGAAAGCCAAGGAGAAGCCTATACCATAACATCAGACGAGGTCCTCACGTGGAATCAGATTTATCGGCAAATTGGTCAAGCCCTAGGGCTTGAACCCAAACTGGTTCATGTAACATCGGACAAGATATGCCGCTACAATAGTGAATACACGGGAACCCTACTCGGCGACAAAAGTGCCAGCGTCATATTTGACACCAGCAAAATTAAACAACTGGTTCCCGACTTTCAGTGTACAACATCATTTGCTGAGGGGATAAAAACAACCCTTCAATGGTTTGACGCTGACATCCGGCGTCAGCGAATATGTGACAAAACAGACACCATGATGGAGTTGCTTATTGCCGCTGAGCTGGCACGCATCTCATAATTGCAGCTATCTAGAGGGAAGCGCTTGAAGCAAACCTTGCCTGTGATCTAAACTTGATGAGGTTTACTATCAAAGCTCTTGGTTAAAACTCAATGCTAACACTAATAATTAGAGGGCCGCTTTGCGGCAAAGCTAATGATTTCACGCCTCAAACCTTTCCTACATAAAGCGCTTTGCAACGCTCGTCTAGCGCTATTAGCCGTCAAAGCCATCGGATTTGCCTCTATAGTCTGCCTCGCTATTAGCTCGCCTATAGCGCTTTCAGAAGAATACTATCGGTGGCTAGATGAGCAAGGCGTGGTGCACTATGGCTCAACGCCTCCCCCGGGTGTCGAGGCAACCAAGGTAAAAACTTATGGTGGTAGCTCAAAGTCCACGAACACCACCCGAAATACCCCAAGTTCTGAAACTAAGGCAGAAGCGCCCATGGAGGACTTAAGTAATTTGCCTCCAGAAGAGGTCGAGCGTCGTAAAAAAGTGGCCGAGGCCCAAAAGAAGGTCTGCGATCAAGAAAAAGCTCGCTTGGCTGTACTCAACAAGCCTGGCCGCATTCGAATGAAGCAGCCCGACGGTTCATTTACTTACATGTCACAGGATGAAATTCAATCTGAAATTGCTACCACAAAAAGCGTTATTAACGACGCCTGCCAATAGCCACCGATGCTGAGTGTTCGCACTGGGCCAGAGAGTAATGGGCCCAGTGACACACTCTTATACTCAATAAACATTTCCTATACGCACGAAAACTCCACAATATCGCCGTTTAAACGAGAAACTATCGTTTGCCCTGGCTGGAACTGACCGGCTAGTACAGCTTGGGCTAGAGGGTTTTCAATTAGCTGCTGAATGGCCCGCTTAAGAGGTCGCGCACCATAAACAGGGTCAAAACCGGCTTCAGCAATTCGATCCATCACCTCATCACTAATGTCAATTTTCAGCTCCCGATCCTTCAAGCGACTGCGTAAAATTTCCAGTTGAATGTCGGCAATATTGCGTATTTGCTCTTTAGCCAAGGGATGAAATACCACAATTTCATCAATACGGTTGATAAATTCTGGTCGAAAATGCCCACTCACAACTTCCATAACCGCATCTTTCATTGCACTATATTTGTGCTCGTTGTGAACCTCGTCAGCCGCATCGGTGCCGTCCAAGTTAATGCTATCGTACGCTCTATTTTCGGCGATCTCTTGAATTGAGGACGAGCCCAAATTGGAGGTCATGACAACAACCGTGTTACGAAAATCCACCGTCCTCCCATGACCATCCGTAAGACGACCATCTTCCAGTACTTGCAACAGGATATTAAATACATCTGGGTGCGCTTTTTCGATCTCATCGAGAAGAAGTAAGGCATAGGGTTTTCGTCGCACCGCTTCGGTTAGATAGCCGCCTTCCTCATACCCCACATAGCCAGGAGGAGCGCCGATCAATCGCGCCACGGAGTGTTTTTCCATAAATTCAGACATGTCGATGCGCACCATCGCATCCTGACTATCGAATAAAAATTCGGCCAGCGCCTTACATAGTTCAGTTTTACCCACCCCCGTTGGGCCTAGGAACAAAAATGATCCGTTAGGCCGATTCGGATCGGACAAGCCAGCTCTAGATCGTCGCACCGCATTCGATACAGCTGTTACCGCTTCTGCCTGACCAATCACACGCTGGTGTAAAGAATCTTCCATTCGCAAGAGCTTGTCTCGCTCACCCTCCAACATTTTCGATACCGGAATCCCCGTCCACTTTGACACCACTTCTGCAATCTCTTCATCGCTAACTTTATTGCGCAGCAATTTCATTTCATGCATTTCTGCCTGGCCGGCCATGTCCAACTGCTTTTCGAACTCGGGAATAATACCGTATTGCAATTCAGACATCCGACCCAAATCCCCGGCCCTTCTTGCTGCGTCAAGGTCTAACCTTGCTTGCTCCAAATTACTTTTAATTTCCTGCGAGCCTTGCAACGCCGCCTTTTCTGCACGCCAGATTTCATCCAAGTCGGCAAAGGCTCTTTCAACTTTAAGAATATGCGTATCAATTATTTTTAATCGCTCTTTGGCCGCAGCATCTTCATCTTTTTTAACCGCTTCCCTTTCAATTTTTAACTGAATCAAGCGTCTCTCAAGCTTATCCATCTGCTCAGGCTTGGAGTCTATTTCCATACGAATACGACTTGCAGCTTCATCAATTAAATCAATAGCCTTATCGGGTAGCTGCCGATCAGTAATATAACGCTGCGATAATTTCGCGGCGGCAATGATGGCCGAATCAGATATATCCACGCCATGATGCAGCTCGTAGCGCTCCTTCAAGCCCCTTAGAATGGCGATGGTATCCTCTTCATTGGGCTCTTCCACTAACACTTTTTGGAAGCGTCGCTCTAGGGCGGCATCTTTTTCGATAAATTTACGGTACTCATCCAATGTCGTAGCGCCGACACAGTGCAATTCTCCCCGTGCTAAAGCGGGTTTCAGCATATTCCCGGCATCCATTGCCCCTTCGGCTTTCCCAGCCCCCACCATCGTGTGAAGCTCATCCACAAAAAGTATAACGCGCCCTTCCTGCTTACCCAGCTCGTTAAGTAAGGCTTTTAGACGCTCCTCAAAATCACCACGAAATTTGGCGCCGGCCAACAATGACCCTAGATCAAGCGAGAGTAAACGCTTGTTTTTTAAACCTTCTGGTACTTCACCATTGACAATACGCTGGGCTAAGCCCTCAACGATAGCGGTCTTTCCCACACCAGGCTCACCAATGAGTACTGGGTTGTTCTTGGTACGGCGCTGCAACACTTGCACTGTACGTCTAATTTCGTCGTCACGACCTATAACGGGATCCAATTTACCTGCCTCGGCACGTGCAGTAAGGTCCACGGTGTACTTTTCTAGAGCCTGACGATTACCCTCTGCTTCAGGGTCATCCACCGTCTCCCCCCCTCGCACACTGTCAACTGCCTGCTGCAATCTCTGCGCAGAACCATGCTGACTCAGTAGGTTGGCAACGGGCGTGTCTTTTTCTTGCATGGCGGAAAGCAACAGGCTTTCGCTGCTAATAAATTTATCTCCAGCTTTTTGGGCGTGCTTGTCTGCCAAGTTTAATAGCCTACCCAATGCTTGCGACATGTGAACGTCACCGGTCGGGTTTTGTACCTGCGCTAGCTTTTCAAGCTCTTTGGTCAAGGCATTGCGCAAACCAGCCAAATCAAAACCAGCGGAAGACAATAAGGGCCTAACGGCGCCCCCCTGCTGATCGAGCATAGCTTGAAGTAAATGCTGAGGCTCTATCTGGCTGTGGTCTCGACCAACTGCCAGTGACTGCGCATCGGATAGGGCAATTTGCAACTGATTGGTTAAACGATCTATACGCATAATGACGACTCTCACATCCCAAAAATAAAGTACTAACACGAAGTTATTACAAACAACTCATCTCTTCATCAAAACAAAAAAGCCAACAAGTTAACGGCACCAACAACCATCCCGTTGTACTCCTCAATAAGATGGGGGCTTGACCGAGTAACTCAAGCGAATAAGCATGAGACTGGAGAAGTTCTCTTATAAATGTGCCGCTGCCGGTCTTCAGTCATGCATCCAAATTAGGCTGGCCATGCGACCCGTGACACCCTCTCGACGATATGAAAAGAATCGCTCCGAATCTTCATAACTACAATATTCACCGCCATAGATGGCATCTACCCCTAAGGCCCTCAACTCCATCCTAGCCAACTCATAAATGTCTGCATAAAATGTTGGCTTGCTCGTCAGCCCAAGACTGTCGCGAGGAACAAATGCGCTTGCCACCTCCGCAGCATATTGACGCTTGCACGCGGCTTGCTGAAAAGCCTCAAATACGTCGATGCCCACTTCAAAATGTTGAGACGAAATTGCCGGCCCCAGATAAGCCATAACTGCACGATTTCGAGGTTCAAAGACCTCCAAAGCACGAGGAATAATGCCTTTTGCTAAACTTCGCCAACCGCAGTGTAATGCCGCCACTCGAGAGCCATCTTCGGCGCACAGAAGTAAGGGTAAGCAGTCTGCTGTCATCACGGCGCACACAGCGTGCTTTACACAGCTGACAATACCATCTGCCTTAGGAGCCTCAATAAAGAGCGGCAGATCTTTTTCCAAGCAAACCAGCTCAACCCCATGAACCTGCTCCAACCAAAGGGGATCGGCTGGCAGCGCTGCTCGCAAAGACGCTCGATTGTTGGCAACGAGTGATGAGCTGTCACCAACATGTAAAGCCAGATTAAAGCTATGGTAAGGCCTTGGACTGCAGCCCCCTGTGCGGGTAGTGATCAGGCTACTAACACCTTGAGGTAGGGGCCAATCGGGTGTAATCAACATGGTGTCAACTCTCGTTGTTTAACTAAGCCTGCTGTCAGTTTCCGGTGGTAATTCACGAAAACAGTCTCGCTCTAGCACCTAAGCCCGTCCAGCAGCGCAGCAAAATCCTCTGGCACAGGCACTTCCCACTCGCAGAATTCACCAGAGTGAGGATGCTTTAGCCCAAGCTGAGCGGCATGGAGAGCCTGACGCGGAAAATTCGCCAACACCTGCAGCTGCGGGTTTTCTCGCAATAGTTTGGCTGGCAGTCGACAACCGTAAACAGGATCGCCAATTAAGGGATGGCCAATATGTGCCATATGCACTCGAATTTGATGTGTGCGCCCCGTTTCCAGCCTGAGCTGGACCAAGCTAATGGCATCAACGTACTTTTCCAACGGTTGATAGCTCGTTTTTGCCTCTTTTCCGCCGCGCTTAAGTACAGCCATTTTCACTCTCTGACTTGGGTGACGACCAATAGGTTCGTCCACCGTTCCCGCGCCAGTGAAGGCTCCTTGCACCAACGCCAAGTACTGCCGCTTAACCGTGCGAGCCTGCAGTTGAGTTACTAGCTGATGCTGCGCCTCGTCTGTTTTCGCCACCACCATCAAGCCCGTGGTTTCCTTATCTAAGCGATGAACAATGCCCGCTCGAGGCAAGTTTGCCAAACGCTTGTGGTGATGTAAAAGCCCGTTGAGCAATGTTCCGGTGTAGTGACCTGGCGCGGGATGAACAACCAGCCCAGCAGGCTTGTTTACTACGATAATGGCATCATCCTCAAACACGATATTCAATGTTAGCGGCTCCGCTAACCATTCACCTCGCGGCTCAATTTCAGCCCTTACCTTCAAGTGCTCACTGCCGGCCAATTTATAATTAGGCTTGACGTGCCGACCATCCATGGTTAGCGCGCCAGATTTAATCCACTGCTGTAGACGAGCGCGGGAAAACTGAGGGAACAATACTGCCGCCGCCTGATCTAAACGCTGGCCAGCATAGTGAGAGGGAATCTGTGTCTCAAGCTGAATACGGCCATCTTGCTCAAGGCCGCGGTCTTCCTCGACAAATAAAGTATTGGGGGGCATTTGTATTTAAACCTTATGCTGCATTACACTGTCGCTCCTCTCCATTAGGTGGGAGGAGACTGAAGCGCAGTATATACTCGCGATACCCATAGATCAGCTGATGTTTTTATACGTCGACGCAGTGCTATGCCTGTATACGGCCAAATTTGAACCAAACTGGCTCCGAGCCAGCAAGTGATGCAGGGTAGCGCCTGAAACCTTTAACCATTGTAGAACGCTGCCTTAGGCAGCGCTCCAGAGTAAGCCAAAATTTAACATGACCCTACATTCCAAAGCCTACCGCTTCGCCATCGTTGCCAGTCTTGTGTTTCTCAGCGCTTGCAGCAGTAACGACGACAAAATTGACCAAAGTAGCGAACAGATGACATATGAAATTGCGCAGAAATACCTGCGAATTTCAAATTGGGAGGCAGCAGCAGAGGCCTTGGAAATAATGGAAGAAAACTTCCCTTTCGGCACCTATGCTGAGCAAGCCCAGCTAGAGCTGATTTACGCTTACTATCGCGGCGAAGAGCACGAAGCGGCTATTGCTTCTGCAGACCGGTTTATTCGCTTACACCCACAACATCGAAATGTTGACTACGCGTATTACATGCGTGGGGTATCCGCCTTTCAAAATGATACGGCCTTTTACTCCATCCTACCCACCGACATCACCAAGCGCGATGCGGGTACTGCGCGCGACTCTTTCGATTATTTTTCCCAACTATTAGAGCGTTACCCCAGCAGTGTTTACGCCATGGATGCTCAAAAGCGTATGATTTATTTGCGCAACACCTTGGCTCGCTACGAGATACACGTAGCAAACTATTACTTCAAACGGGGAGCTTATATCGCTGCGGCAAACCGCGGACGTTTTGTTGTTGAAAATTTTCAACAAACACCCGCCGTCCCAGATGGTTTAGCCGTTACAGCGCAGGCTTACCATATGCTGGGCATGAATGAGTTATCGGAAAGCTCTGCAAAGGTTTTAGTGGCAAACTTTCCGGATCACCCAGCCATTAAAGATGGAGAGTTCAACTATCGCTTCGGGCGAGACAAAAAAACTTCATGGGTAACCTACTTAACCTTGGGGCTGTTCAAAAAACAACCTCACACGAATTTCGATACTCGAGAACAGTACAATACTTTCTATAGCGACAAACTGGCACATCAACCACCAAACGGCTAATGAGCGGCAGCACCAACGTGTACTACCACCACTGCGCTCTATGGCGCTGCTTCGGTTCGCTATAGGCTTTACTGAAAAGCCTCAGCTACGCCTGACAGTGCCAAAAATTAGCTAAGCCTCCTATCTTTGCGATCTGTGCGCAACCCGCAGCTCACAGACGCAAGGCCAGTCTCACCGCGAATAGCCGTTAGCCCTTAACAACAAACGCCACTTCGATAAAATCGCCTAAGGTTGGTGTACCACCGTCTCTACGGGTAACCTGCCTGCGGGATTAAACGCCCTGATAGCCAAAGCCCCCTTAACCTTAATCACCAATTTTCCAACCATTGGTAATGGGGTAGCGCCGATCACGTCCGAAAGCTCTGCGACTGATACGAATCCCTATCGGTGCTTGCCGACGCTTGTATTCGTTGATATCCACCAAACGGAGTACTTTACGAACAACATCACAATCAAACCCCTGCTCAATTATCGACTGAGCACTAAAATCTCGCTCAATATACATTTCCAAAATTTGGTCAAGAATATCGTAAGGCGGTAAAGAGTCTTCATCTTTCTGGTCCGGCGCCAATTCTGCGGAAGGAGGGCGAGTAATAACTGTTTCAGGAATAACTCTAGATAAGGTATTACGGTAACGAGATAGCGTAAATACGGTGGTTTTAGGTACATCTTTAAGTACATCCAAGCCACCCGCCATATCCCCGTAGAGGGTTGCATACCCCACAGCCATCTCACTCTTATTCCCGGTGGTTAACACCAGATAGCCCAATTTATTCGAAATCGCCATCAGTAGCACACCTCGGCTACGTGCCTGGATATTCTCCTCAGTTGTATCTTTTGCGGTATTGGCTAGGGCCTGCTCTAGCTGCTGAGAGAATGCCTCATAGATCGGCTCAATATCGATGCTTTGATACTCCACCCCCAACAATAAGGCCTCCTCCTCTGCATCATTTTTACTCAATGCTGAGGTATAGCGAAAGGGCATCATCACCGCATGTACACGCTCCGCACCAAGCGCGTCAGCAGCAATTGCTAAGGTTAGCGCAGAGTCAATTCCCCCAGACAAACCCAAAACAACACCGTTAAAACCATTTTTATTGACGTAATCACGAACCCCAAGGACCAGAGCCTGATAAAGGGTTGCCAACTCTCCGTGCGGCTCCGGCGAAGGTGTACCCACTGGAGTCACGGTGCCGATACTCACATCAACATCTACCAAGGCTAAGCTTTCACAGAAAAAGCCACCGACGACAAGAACCTCGCCATTTCTATCTGCGCAGAGAGAGCCGCCATCAAACACCAGCTCATCTTGGCCGCCAACCTGATTAACGTAGATAATTGGTACCGCTAATTCGCGAGCGCGCTGCCGAAGAAGGCGCTCACGCTCTCTATGCTTATCTTTGTGAAAGGGCGAGGCATTGAGGTTGAGCAGTATGCCAAGACCACTGTCTTTAAGTTGCTGTACCGGCCCCCCGTCCCAAATATCCTCGCAAATAGACAGGCCGACAGTGACTCCCTGGCATTGGTATACCCCGCTTTCACTGCCTTCAGAGAAATAGCGCTTTTCATCGAATACTTGGTAGTTGGGCAAGCAGTGTTTCGCATATTCGAATATCACGACTCCATGCCGAATAACCCCAGCGACATTCAAGAGTTGGCCGCCTACCATCTTAGGATACCCAACCACAATATCGCAATCGACTTGCAACTCACACAAACGCTCAAGTGCACGCTTAACTCGCACATCGCAGCTCGGCCTGAGTAAGAGGTCCTCAGGAGGATAACCGATGAGCACCAGCTCGGGGAATACCACAATATCGGCGTTTTCAGAAGCGGCCTGTTGAATCGTACGCAGTATTAACTGTAAATTTCCATCAATATCGCCAACAAGTGGGTTAACTTGGGCCATTGCAATTTTCAAGCTTGGCATATACTTTCAGTAACTCCAGTAAGAACAGTCGTTTTTGAAGGAGCTATTGTCGGTGATCGGTAAATAAAGCGCAAAGATCTGTAGTAAATTAAGCTCTAGGACGGCGCATTTGCGCCCTCCTCAACCAAACAATAAACATACGATTCGATAAGGAACACTTTTGCAGATTTCGTACTCAACTGACGGCACTGATATACCCAGCCACAACCCCCGAGTATTGCAGGTATACCTCTATTACCGCTTAATTCTAGGTGCTCTGCTTTGGCTCACGTTTTTGCTGAGCTCCTCCAACGAAATACTGGGAAAGCTTTACCCCGAGCTCTTTAAGATAACCGCCATTGGCTATACCTTAATCTGCTTAGCATCGATTTTTACTTTTAAAGCATCCACGCTAAAGCATTCGACTAAGCGCATAAGTCTATTGCTGCTGATTGACCTTATAGCCCTACTGCTGATGATTCACGCCAGTTCAGGGCTCAAAAGCAGCTTAAGCTACCTGCTACTCATAAACGTTGCCATGGCTAGCATCTTTATTCGTGGTCAACTGGCCTTCGCCTTCGCCGCACTAACCAGCCTATTCGTTCTCGCCGAGGCCCTGTACTTGAAGGCCCTGTACTTGAATGAGTCCAAAAGCGGCATATCCAGTGAGCTATTCTCCGCAGGCACACTCGGTATCCTAATTTTTCTAACAGCAGTAAGCTTTCACTACCTCACAGACAAAATTCGCAAGAGCGATTTAGAAGCTGCCGCTCAAGCCAAATACGCTCGACACCTACAACAATTGGCTCAACACATTGTAACTCGCATGCGCACAGGCATCGTGGTGGTTAATGCGGCCAATGAAATTGAACTTATTAACCAATCCGCCCTGCAACTGCTGGACCTACCTGTGGCCGACTACACTGGGGTTTCTCTCTCAGAAATGGCCAACTTCGGCTCAGCCCTAGAAGAGTGGCGAAGCCAGCCACAATCACTGGCTCCCAAAGTACACCTTTTGCGGGTAGGCCAAGAAGTGAGACTCAGTTTTGCAAAATTGGAAACTAGCGATGCCGAACGAACCATCATGTATATGGAAGACCACCGCTCACTAGCACAGCAAGCACAACAACTAAAACTGGCCTCTCTCGGCCGCCTCACCGCCAGTATTGCCCACGAAGTACGTAACCCTCTTGGTGCAATCTCCCATGCTTCACAATTACTGTCTGAAGCGGACTATCTAAAAGGCCCGGATAACCGCCTTATTGAAATCATTTTGCAGCACTCTGACAGAGTCAACCAAATCATCGAAAACACGCTGGTTATCTCGCGTCGCAAAGAACCCAAACCTAAAACCCTTGAACTAGCAGAGTGGCTTCCTCGCTTTATCAACGAATATCAAGCCGTTAGCAAAGCTAGGCTAGGTCTGTCCATTACCTCTGGAACCGCAACGGCAAAATTCGACCCAGTCCATTTAACACAAGTGCTAACCAATCTCTGCGATAACGGCATACGCTTTAGCAAGCTTGCGACCGGTGAAGCCCACGTGGAAATTCATGCAGGAATCAGCGACAATGAGCAAACGGCATTTATAGAGTTAATTGACGAGGGTCCTGGTGTTAGCGACGAAATGCTAGCCCAAATCTTTGACCCATTTTATACCACAGATGAACAGGGTTCCGGCTTGGGGCTCTATATATCTCGTGAATTATGTGAAATCAATCAGGCCAGCCTGTATTTCAAACGCAATGAACTCGGTAAGAGCTGTTTTAGAATAAACTGCCCCCATCACCAACGAATGATTTGATCATGTCACACATACGCGCCCTTATAATCGATGACGAGCCCGATATCAGAGAACTTCTGGAGCTTACCCTCACCAGAATGGATATTGACGTAGACAGTGCAGGAGATGTATCCGAAGCCAAACGGTTTTTGGATAGGGAGCAATACAATATCTGCCTAACTGACATGAAACTACCAGATGGCAACGGAATTGATTTAGTAAGGTATATGCAAAAATATCACAGCGCCACTCCTGTTGCGGTGATAACGGCCCACGGCAATATGGACATCGCCATTGAAGCGATGAAAGCGGGCGCCTTTGACTTTGTGAATAAACCCATCAATCTTAACGCTCTGCGTAAACTCGTTGACACCGCTGTTTCTGCCAGCCATCTGCCTACTAGCAGCACTAGTAGCGCCAAGATCATTGGCCATTCAGAGCTCATAGCCAAATTGAAGAAATCTATACAAAAGCTGGCACGCTCTCAAGCTTCAATCTACGTGAGCGGTGAATCTGGAAGCGGTAAAGAGCTTGTAGCTCGCTCTATTCACGAGCTCGGACCACGTAATAGCGCGCCATTTGTGGCGGTTAACTGTGGAGCGATTCCAAACGAACTGATGGAAAGCGAATTTTTTGGGCACAAAAAGGGCACATTCACCGGAGCCAATCAAGATAAACTCGGGCTGTTTCAAGCGGCAGAAGGTGGCACATTATTTCTTGATGAAGTAGCGGACCTTCCCCTCGACATGCAAGTCAAACTGCTTAGAGCCATTCAAGAAAAAGCTATTCGCCCTATCGGTGAACAAAATGAAATTGCCACGAATGTACGTATCTTGTGTGCTACGCACAAAAATCTGGAACAATTGGTAAGCGAAGGCGATTTTAGGCAAGATCTGTTTTATCGCCTTAACGTGATTCAATTAAATGTGCCCGCTTTGCGTGAGAGGAAGGAAGACATTCCGGCGCTCATAGATGCGCTTCTTCAACGAATTGCTCACAATTGCCACCTAGAGAAACCTCGTATTCGGCAAGAGGCGAGAGCAAAACTAACAGACTACAGCTACCCAGGAAACATTCGCGAACTCGAAAATATTCTCGAGCGAGCTTTCACGCTTTGTGATGACAATGAAATTTGCGAGAGCGATCTGCAGCTAGAACGCAATACTCCCGCCGCAATAACAGAATCCAACACTCGGAAAAGTGGCCACTTCCAAGCGAGTCAAAACCACTCAACTATCGATGACTACCTCGCTGAGGTCGAGCGTGAAATTATTTGTGAAACCTTAGAGCAAGCACGCTGGAATAAAACCCTCGCAGCCAAAAAGCTCGGCATCAGCTTTCGATCGTTACGCTACCGCCTCGCTAAACTAGGCTTGGATGATAGCGACAGCTAGCGCTTTCGCGATCACCGACAACTGCAATACCCTTCGAGACATGTTCGCTTTCACCAAAACTAACACGCTTTTTTCGCTGGTGGAAACTCATCAAAACAATCGCGTAACTCGCCACTGTAAAGCACGTTTCTCAGTTCTTATCCCCAAACGCTTAAGTCACTTTTAGAGAATGTCTTAAATAAATTGCAGAGATCTCCTACAGAATAGCCCCCTCAACTAGGCTAACCTCAACTTTCTGATAAGTTAGACCAAGGAGTGGACTGCACCGCTGAAAATAGTCCGGGTCTTTTTAATAACACCACAAGGATGTAAAACCGTGCATAGTCGACGTCATTTAAACACGCTCAAATATCGCTCAACGCAGTCGGGGGTCAGCGTACTTGACCTACTAATCTCCACCAGTATTTTTTGTATTCTAACCGCCATCGCCATACCGTCTTTTAAGTACGTTCTAAAGCTAAAAAAGCAAGAGGTGATAACCCATCATACTCTGCGCCTGCTTAACTACGCTCGCCAAGAAGCCGTAAATCGGACAAGCCGAGTGATACTCTGCGCAACCGAAAATGAGCAAAAATGCTCCTCTGACTGGACTAACCCTCTCATGGTATTCGTCGATCAAAATGAAAATGACGAACTGGATCAAGATGAGCTATTACTCAGAAAGGAAACACTGCTAGGCACCAATCAGCATTTAAGTTGGGTGTCGTTTGGGGGTAAAGCGTATGTTGGCTTCAACGAAAGCGGTACCACAGGCTATCAGAGCGGGCGAATTTACTATTGCGACCTCAGCGATCCTGATCGCTACAAATCTCAGGTTATCGTCTATCGTACTGGGCGGTCCCGCATCGCCCCCAAGTCTGAGTTGCGAGGAGGCTGCGGAGACTAAGCTTTGGATTTAACGCCAGCAATAATCTGCTCCCATAGTACCTGTAGCGCCTTTTTCCCCGGCGTGGCTATAAGTGAGAGTGGCACACTTCGCATCGGCATCATTAGGCGTAACCGTTAGGGTATAGCCGACACACAAAGTGCCAGCCGGCGAACAGCCTGTGGGTGTAACCGCCAATGTACTGGTATAATGGTTGTCTGAACTACTATTGTCCTCCATACCCAAACCACAAGCCGCCCCTGCGCAGCTGGTCGGCTTCGCAATAACGTTGGTATAGGACGAGTATTGTGTGTAGAAACGCTCCTGTCTAGACGCCAAATCCACTAGATACGCCTTAGCCTCCGCGCGTTTCCCCCTGCGAGCCTGCTCTTGATAACTCGGCAAGGCTATCATTGTAATGATTGCTACAATGACAACAACAGTCATTAACTCAATGAGTGTAAACCCCTTCATCGCACCTTGCCGGTAACCCACTACACGCTCCCCAATACCAATAATAAAAACGGATGAATTAACACCCCCAAAAAGCTCACATAAAACAACACTATGTCAGTACGTGCAACACGCCCTATCGACGAATGGTCCACGATGACCGTCGCGAAGGCCGCTCTTTTTCCATGGATATACCGTAATCTTGTACATCGCCTTTGGAGTCTGAAATAACCACATCATTATCCAAAATCACCATCCCCCCCGGCAAAGCATTAATATCAAAACCCGCGGCTCCAGGCGCGACATCCGGAAACACATCAAACGGCACCATACCTCCAGAAAAAAGATCTGCCGCCATCAAGTGCCCCGATCCATCACCCGAACAGGCTTGTGCTATAGGGATAGTTGTGACGAAAGTGATCAAGTCTCCGGCAATAGACGGCGTCACTACCACACGTTCACCAGCATCTTCCAATTTCATATACCAACCAAAAACACCACTGCCACTCACGCCGGTGCCTTTCGAATAATTTACCGCATTAGAGCTCAGCGTTCTCTTGCCTAATGCGTCCCCGGTAACATCCGTGATCACCTGCTCCACCAAATCACTCGGCCTTAAAAGCCCACGGGAAGGACCCGAATCCCAAACGCCGTAGAAAGATTGTACATCCGTATCCGTTTTATCGTTACTTGAGAGGTATTGTCCTGTGCCAAACAACACCAACAAATTGGGCTCAGTAGCTGCGGCTCTCTCAGATTGATGGGCAACAACTAAAGGCTTTGCCGTGATAGGCTGGCGATCTGTCGCCGCACAATAACCCACCACCGTAACCGTTTCGCGGCAGGCTGAAAACATGGGTACACCGTTGGTACCATTTTTGTGTGCAACCACAGGCACAGTATGAGAAGTGGAAACATCGGTTTTGGTAAAATCAAATGCCCACATATTGCCTTGAATATCACCGGCATAAACGCGGTCAAGCTTACCGTCTCCGTTTAGATCTAACAGGGTAGGAGAAGACAGACCATTGCAGTCACTACTTGGATCGTCACAGGTACCATCGACAATCGTACCTAGATTTCCTCCCAAGGGGCCAATTTTTTGATACCTCTGGCTTGATGGACCACCAGCCCCATCCAGATAAAGTACATACAGATAGGCCTCACCATCAGTATCGTTGTTATAGCCATTTCCAAATACCGCCACCCATTCTCCATCATTCATTTTAGCAATTTGAGGCCGGCTAAAGGTATAACCTAAATGGGTCTCACTGAATTCTGGCTTTACAATAGTGGATAATGTTGTTTCGTCCGCAAGTAAAGCCGGATCGGTAACATCCAATACGTACAACGATTTTCCACCCGCACCCAAGCCCCCTACCAAGTAGGTACGCCATGCACCATCAATGTAGACATCCCCGGAAGTTGGACTGGCATCGACAAAGGGTTGATGGGTATAGCCAGTGTCCGCAAGATAGTGCAAGCCCTCATTCGCTTCTGCCGAAAACACGGCCTGTGGAATGTAAGCAAATAATTCATCGCCGGTGGAGGCGTTAAACGCATGCAACATGCCATCGTTTGCGCCAACATAAACAATGTTGGTACGAGTACCCTTGGCCGAAATAAAACTGGCATAAGGCATAGCGCCAGTACTTCCTTCAATATAGTTTGGATAGCCGGCATTAGGGGCACCCACAAATTGCGGGCTAGAATGAACAATATCACCGAGTAAACTACCACGGGTGCGAAATTTGCTCGCATCGTAAACGCCGTCGCCACGTAAATAATTCACCAATTCAGCAGCATATACCTGCTCAGCCCCCACCGGTGCATTTTCAATAAGGTCCGCTATTTGGAAGGCATTTAACTCGTCTGCACCCAAATTCGTAATGTCACTCGGAGCACGGAAAGGCACGCCAGAGGTGCCGTTGTAGCTTACTATTTTGCGTTCAACACCCGCATCTATTTTCGCTTGCATTTGGGTGCTGGCTTGCCATATTTGCGCCCCTCGTGTTCCTGCAGAATAATCAAACGCATACAACTCACCACGCCAATCCATTGAGCTAAACCAGCCTTGAAACAACCACGCACCACTGGCAATACTGGTAGAGTTAAAGCCAACAGCAGCTCCCGTTCCCGCTGCAGCGTTATTAATAAGACCAACCAACTCATTCATCGATTTACGCAGGCTCGGCAAGTCAGTTGCACTTAGATACTGACCACTGGTATTGAAGCTGGCATGCATTAAGTCATCAAGGGTTTTAGGGTCGTTGCCACCCGAGAAATTAATGTCAGTTGGCCAAGGAGTATCGGTTGAAGCACGATCAGGAAAGGCTCCAAGCGTGCCGTTGACGCCAAATGACAGAGTATGGGTAACCATATGCTGCACTAGGCTATCATCATAGACATCATTTGATACCCGGTGTGTAAGGTCGGCAAAATCGGTACGCAAATCCGTTTCAAAGTAATATCGCGCAATATCGCCAAGAGTATTCCCTTGACCATCACTATCAACATCACCGTAGTTAATTCCCACACCATTATCATTGGTATAACCATCTGTTGCCAAAATAGTGTAGTTTTGCTGACAAGCTCCTCCCTCATCTTCCGGCAGCAATGGATCCGCTGGAGTACCCGTCGAAACAAAGTTATTTTGAATGGTACGTGGAACCACACTATCCAAATGCCCGCTCGCATAATAAAGGCCCGCATTCTGTAGAGCCATTCTTAACGGCGTACTCGCCATATCCCAGTTATTATTTGTATTGTACAAAGCATTCAACAGTTCAGCTTTCGCTAGTTGTCGAGCAGCAAAATCAGGATCATCAAGGTCCTTAGTATTAATGTTTTGCATCTCCATTCCCCAGCCATCATCTGAATTTGCATTGATAGTGGCATAGGCGGCGCGCGTATGAAGGTTTTCAAACACCTCGGACAACACGCGCTTAAACAGCAAGCTTCTATCGCGATGATAAATATACCAATTGGCGTAACTCTGTTGTTTTACAGTGTCAGCGCCCGCCCAATCGGCAACAGTTACCAGCGGACCACACTCTTCCCAAACCGATTTATCGTCGGCCTCCGACCAAGGCATAAATTTATGCTGGCTCAAATTTTCCCATGCTGAATAAGGGGGTCTTTGCCATGCAACAGGATAAGTCGCATTCGGCATCCCCTCCCATGGCGTATAACCTCCCGGTTCATCTGGGTTAAAACCCAGTGCATTTATACCGTGGCATAATTTATACCGCTCTTTTGAGCTGGCATCCACTCTATAGTCGAGCTCAAAGTTATACCACTGCCCGCCCAGACCATAATCATTTAAGCCTTGATAACCTGCCGCACTAGTATCTTTGGCCACATCCCTAAGCGCTACCTGATAAAACATACTCCCCGAATCATCAATTAAAAAAAGAATATTTGGCGTTACCGAAGAACCTGCATATAAAGGCGATTTACTGATCGCTCCAGGACCGGCGACCGCGTGACCAACCATTACGCTGAGCACAGCGGAACTGATGAAGGAAATACATTTATTGGAAAATTTCATTGCAAACACCACTTGAGCCTAATCTGTAAGTTGGCATAGGCCAACAACTTCCACTGTGAACTAGTAGGTAAATTTACCGCTACCGTAACCTGTACGGTAGGTGGCTTCGAGCACGGTATAAATATTATTGTCTCGCCCCCAACCAATTGCCGTTACGCGAAACAAATGTGGGCTCGTATCGCCCTCGCCTTTTGCTTCTGCATCCAAGGTAGTCACCACTTTATTGGCACTGCCCCGTAAATCTCTTCCAAGATACTCTATAACATAACGAGGTTGTTGACTGACAAGATCTTCATCGACTATATCTGCGCTACTCGTATCTTGGGCCACCCCTTTACCGCTCCAATTGTCAGGATCAGTAACATCAGCAACATTTGCGCTGAGAGGCGCAGCGGCGCCACCATTCGGCCGGTTTACTGCCGAGAATAGCCCACTACTACCGTTAAATTTCGATAAATCTGCAGTGCGTGTCACCTCACTGGCCAACCAGCTTTCAGCCACTCTCAACGCCGATTCGGCGGAATTCTGAGCCACACTTTTCTGCCTATTATTACCGGCCATGCGCTCCTGCATGGTGGAAGACTGCATATTGGAGATGCCAATCATCGACATCACCATTAAAATAATTAGTGCAATCACCAGCGTTGCACCTCGCTGGGAATATAATGATCTCGGCTGACTTTTCATCACTCTGCTCTCTTCCATTTTTTACTGAACACAACATATGGCCCACTAAATTGAAACAACCGCTGGCTCAGTGCGAACCTGCTTATCTCCCGGCACCTGATTCTGGATCATAAAGGTCCTAGCATAGGTTCGAGAGATGTAGGTTGAGCCATCGTTAGTAGGCGCCCGGCTAACAGAATTTAGTGTTGCAGAAATTTTAACGCGGTCAATTAGCCCCCAGTTTGCCCCCACCGAAGCGGCATTCGCATAATACAAAGTGCCATCATTATGACTTTGCCAGCCATACTCCACTTCAAAATTTTCTACACCTTCAATGAGCTCATCTCCCTTGCTAGCCACCGTGCTTTTTCGATACAGGGCGCAGTATTGAGGGTTCGTCGTGCCGCAGGTTTGACCAGCCGCAATGCCCGCTGCACTGGTGTCTACATGATATTGAACCGCACCACTCGTACCGCCATATATATAGGAAAGCGAAGCACCAAGCGGAAGATTGTTGACATCATCGGCGCCGTATAACTCTACTTCTATATCGGATGTGGTGTTGTAGGTTACACCACCACCCGATTGAGCAAAGCTAATAGCGCCCGTGGCCCCCGGAATATTGGCAATTTTAAAGACCACTAAACGTGAGCAATCTCCCGCTACGGCAATTTGCTCTTGCTCGAATCCAGAGCTGTCGGCAACCGTAATGGTCGTTCCTGACACAGACTGAATAACCTGTCGCTCCTGAGCGGAGGCATAACGCAAAGTGACACTGTCAAAAGTTCGGCCATTAAGGCTCTTATCGTTTTCACCATCAATAAACTGCGCGAAATCATGGAGCTGTCCCGCGGCTACGCTACCGGCAACAATATTTTTGTAGCGATTACCTGAGCCGGAAAAGCTAAAGCACCCCGCGTACCCAGACTGAGACACATCCTGCCCTAAGCGAGAAAAAATGTAGCGGGCATTTTCCTGAATAGTTGAAGACGCACTCACTACCATAGAGTTTTGCGTAGAACTGGCATACAGCTGCACAACACCGGCCAAAATAAATAAGCCAACAGCTATTGATACCATTACCTCAACAATACCGACGCCCAGCTGACGAAGCGGCGCGCCTGCAGGCGCAAAGTGTTTATTCATCACTACAACCTCAACTCATAGGTAAAACAGGTTAAATCTGTGCTTGCACCATTACAATTTGTTGTGGGGTTTTCTATTTGCTCGTGGTTCCACATCACCTGAATACTGTAGGTACCCGATGCCCCATCATAATCCACCTTACCTAGGCCACCCGGTAGTCGAGTCTTTATTTGTTGGGCCCAATCCCAATGATCATACGTTTTCTGATCACCCGCACTGCAGCCCGAGGCCAAACAACTAGGCTGAGACACTGCATCTGCAGTAGAAATACCGTCATAATCATCGTTATCACCCGTAATATCATCGCTGTTATAGGCCATAATTCGATCAGCCATATCCATTGCGAGGATATTAGCATCAGTAATAAGATGTGCGCGTTGGTTACTATTCACACCATTAGCCTGCATAGCCAAACTACCCAATAACCCGATAGCAAGAATAAACAGCGATACCACCGTTTCTAGCATGGCCGCACCACTCTGATTACGCAGAGACAAGCAGGGCTGAACCCCACAATTAAGACCCTTTATACCCATTTTTTATCGCTCCATTTCAAGGGCAGGTCGCCCCTTTTGCTACCCGTGTGCTGCCAACATTAGACACAGTGATCGTTTTTGATTTACCAACATCTGCACCGGCATCGGCGTTACCTGCGCACAACCATAATGTACTAACGCCAGATTCACGTTCGCCAGACTGATTGTAGCGAATTGCTAATGGCGAGGGGTTGGTATCAGCCACACGCAAGGATGCACTTCCTCCAGCCTCACCACCACGCCGCAAAATCGTTTCACCTGCGTCCGCAATACCATCGTTATCGGCATCTATAAAAACCAGCCAGCCCGCACTCCAATCTTTCGAGGCCGCTAAACAGCTTGTACCGTTTGACGACGCACAAAACGCAACATTTTGCTGGCGAGAAATAGCCTCGTTTCTGGCATAAGCCAGAGTGGAATTCAGGAGACCCATTTGAGAGTTCAATTCTTGACGCCGCATGAGGTTCTGAAAACTAGGAGCGGCCATACTGACGACGATAGAAAAAAGTGCTATCCCTATCATCAGTTCCGGAATCGTGAGTCCGCCCTGACGCTGATATTTCATTGTATTATCCATAAAGGTAAATCTATTTTGATAAGACATTTATACCAAATTAAAACCGGCTTATGCCTACTGTTGGGACAACTGGTATATAACCCCGATAAATAGCCACATAAAACCACTTAGATCGAGGAAGTGTGACGCACTTCCGAAACGCCGCGTATTCTTAGGAAGATCAAAAAAAGTTAATCAATATCACGTTAACCAAAAGTGACATTTTTGTATTAACTTTAACCACAAAAAATCAATTAGGAGTCAGAACTTTATTATTATTCTTAAAAAGAAAAACCAGCACAAAAGACTTAAGTCTGGCCATCAAAAATTAAGTCTTTATCCAATATATCAAAAGAATCGAGCGCTTATCGCAACTCTTTAGGCAAAGAAAAACTAATGTTTTCTTCTCGCCCGCTCAACTCCTCGGGAACGCGTGCGCCCATCTGTTGCAATCCACTAATAATTTCTTTGACCAGTACCTCTGGGGCAGAAGCTCCGGCAGTAATACCAACTTTTGTATTTTCAGTAAACCAGTTTGCATTAAGGTCCTCAGCGCCATCCACCAAATAAGCATTTGCTCCGCAACGCTCAGCAAGCTCTCGAAGGCGGTTAGAATTCGAACTATTCGGCGAACCCACCACTAAAACCAAATCACACTCCAAAGCCAGCTGCTTAACCGCATCTTGTCTATTTTGCGTTGCATAGCAAATATCGTCCTTTCTTGGCCCTTCAATTTTCGGGAATCTCTCCCTCAAGCTGTCGATAACTCTAGCAGTGTCATCCATTGATAATGTCGTTTGTGTGACATAGCACAGACGATCTGGATCGAGAACCTTCACCTTTGCTACATCACTCTCACTCTCAACCAAATAAATGGCACCGCCATTGGCAGCATCATACTGCCCCATGGTTCCCTCCACTTCAGGATGGCCTTCGTGCCCGATTAAAACGCACTCGCGGCCTTCACCACTATATCTAGCAACCTCCAAATGAACCTTTGTCACCAAGGGGCAAGTAGCATCAAAAATCTTCAAACCTCGTCTTTCAGCCTCCCGCCGAACATCTTGCGAAACACCGTGGGCGCTAAAAATGACAATAACGTCATCGGGTACATCCTCTAGCTCGTCAACAAAAATAGCGCCTCGCTCTTTTAAACTTTCAACAACAAATTTGTTGTGAACAACTTCATGTCGCACATAAATAGGGGCTCCGAATACATCAAGTGTTCTATTGACAATATCGATTGCTCTATCCACACCTGCGCAGAACCCTCGAGGGTTGGCCAACTTTATTTCCATGACAATAACTCAAGTTTTATAGAATTAATGGGTGACAACTGGTGTAACAGATAAGACTTTTACATCAAAGACAATCGATTGCCCTGCAAGAGGGTGATTAAAGTCAATAGTCACGTCTTTAGCATCAAAAGCCCTAATTACACCAGGAGTCTCCCCACCAGCCGCGTCAGCAAATGACACCACCAAGCCCACCGACAGTTCAAACTCATCAGTAAAGGCGTCTCGACGCACCGATTGAATATTATTTGGGTTTAGCTGACCAAAGGCGCTCTCCGGTGGCATGGTGTAAGTCGCCGAATTGCCAGCGGAGAGTCCAAATAATTTTTTTTCAAATTCGGGCAGCAAGTTACCATCGCCAACGATAAACGTTGCGGCGTCCCCCTCAAAATTGGAGTCCACAACCTCTCCACTTTCCAACTTAAGAGAAAAGTGGAGGGATACCCGCATACCTTCGCCAATTACGAGCTCAGCCATCGTTGTTAACACTCTTTTGAACATCGTTTTTCTTAACGAATATCGCATCGTATATAAGTAAAACCGCCCCCACACAAATAGCAGAATCGGCTATATTAAAAGCCGGCCAAGCATGATATTCATAATGCACCACAATAAAATCCACCACATAACCCAATAACACACGATCATACAGGTTGCCAACTGCCCCCCCCAGCACCAACGCTAGAGCGCACGCTTCAAGCCAGTTTTTTTTCTCTAATCGTGCTATCCATACAATTAACAGCACACTAACCGCAGCAGCTAATATGCCTAAAAACCAGCGCTGCCATCCGCTGCCGTCGGCAAAAATACTAAAAGCTGCGCCATAGTTATGGCGCAGAGTGAAATTAAAAAACGAACTAATCGTGTATGTTTCATGCAAGTCTAACGCAGCAGACGCCCACGACTTGGTCAGCTGATCGGCTATTGCGATGAATGCCGCCACTGCATACCATAACCACACCCCAGACGTTAACTTAAGCAAATTCACGAGTTTCTCCTTGGCCATCCACATTATCGACACATCGCCCACATAACTCAGGGTGTTGCTGCAAACTGCCAACATCCTCCCTATGGTGCCAACATCGTGCGCACTTTTGGTGGCCCGATTTCAAGACCTTAACGCTCAAACCAGGCAGTTCGCTATTTTCAGCATCGGCCGGCACCGCGCTGATTGACTCAACCTTTGCGCTCGAACAAATCAACACAAAACGCAATTCATCTCCAAGCTCATTGAGCGTTTGATAGAGCTCATCTTCACAAAAGAGCGTTACCTCTGCCGCAAGAGACCCTCCAATTGCACCCTCTTTTCGCTTAAGCTCTATTACTTTATTAACTGCGGTTTTCACCTTGGAAACCAGCTGCCAGTATTGATCAGACATAGTTTCACTTTTTGCTAACGTCGGCAACGACCACCATTGCGATACGAATACAGAGCGACTATTGTCGCCAGGAAGCACTTGCCAAACTTCATCTGCGGTAAACGATAGTATGGGGGCAATCCAGCGGACAAACGCTTGTACAATATGAAATTGCGCGGTTTGAGCTGAACGCCGCTCCACACTGTTTTCCGGCATGGTATAGACGCGGTCTTTAATAATATCCAAATAAAAACCACCCATTTCTACAACGCAGAAGTTATGCAATTTTTGGTAAATTTGGTGCAACTGATATTTGTCATAACAAACCAAGATTTCGCGCTGTAACGTCGCGGCTTTATGCATAGCCCATTTGTCCAACGCCACCATCTCATCGAATGGGATGCTGTGTTGTTGCGGTTCGAAACCGTTTAAGTTTGATAGAAAAAAACGCACAGTATTGCGAATACGTCGGTAAGAATCGGCTGTCCGCTTGAGAATTTCATCGGATACATTCATATCACCACTAAAATCAGTCGCCGCCACCCACAGTCGCAAAACATCACCACCAAGCTCATTCATCACCTTTTGAGGGGATACGGTGTTGCCAATCGACTTTGACATTTTTCGACCATCGGCATCCACCGTGAAACCGTGAGTCAAAACCTGCTTATATGGCGCGGTACCATTAATGGCGATAGCGGTCTTTAAAGACGATTGAAACCAACCTCGATGCTGGTCTGAGCCTTCTAGGTAGAGATCGGCCGGGTAAGTCAGATTATCGCGCTGTTGCATGACCGAGAAATGAGTAACCCCTGAGTCAAACCAAACATCAAGGGTATCGGTAACCTTGCTGTAATGTTTGCTCTCCTCCCCCAACAGTTCGGCCGCTTCCAACTCAAACCATGCATCCATGCCTTTGTTCTCAATACGCTTGGCAACAACCTCAATAAGCTGTGCCGTATTAGGGTGAAGCTCTTGGGTATCTTTGTGCACAAACAGGGTAATGGGCACTCCCCATGTACGTTGACGTGAAATACACCAATCGGGGCTGGAATCAAGCATCGATTCGATGCGCGCTCTACCCCAATCGGGCACCCAGTTAACCCCATCCACAGCCTCTTTCACTTTATCTAATAGGCCATTCTGGTTCATACTCACAAACCACTGCGGCGTAGCCCGGAAGATCAACGGGGTTTTCGTTCGCCAGCAATGGGGAAAACTATGAACAAATTTTTCTTGATGCAGCAAAGCACTACGCTCCTCAAGTAAAGCAATGACTTTTTCATCGACTTTATAGACATGATCGCCAGAAAAGATCTCTACGGGATCACGAAACACGCCATGCTCATCAACATAGTTCAACGTCCCAATACCGTACTTGGTTCCGACTACAAAGTCCTCCATGCCGTGGTCTGGTGCAGTATGTACACAACCAGTGCCGGCATCGGTGGTAACATGATCTCCCAAGATTACCGGTACTTCACGGGTGTAAAAGGGATGCAATAACACCAAATCCTCTAATACCCCCCCCTTACAGCGAGCCAGTATTTCCACTTCACCAAGTCCCACTCGAGCAGATACGGACTCAACCAAGGCCTCAGCCAACAGTAGTCGCTCTGTGCCAGCTTGAATTAATACATAGTCCAATTCGGCATTAACACTCACGGCTTGATTTGAAGGTAAGGTCCACGGCGTAGTTGTCCAAATAACCACAGACACATCACCGGAACCCAGCCGTTGCGACCCCAAACGCCTTAGCAGCTCGGTTTGGTCGCTTACGCGAAACCTAACGTCAATAGAAAATGAAGTTTTGTCTTGATACTCGACTTCGGCTTCTGCCAATGCAGAACCTCCTACCACACTCCAGTAAACAGGCTTAAATCCCTTATATAGGTGCCCATTTTCGGCAATTTTACCGAGAGAGCGAACAATATCGGCCTCTGTCTTAAAATCCATAGTGAGGTAGGGGTTGTCCCATTCACCCAGCACCCCTAGTCGGATAAAATCTTTTTTCTGCCCTTCAACTTGCTTGGCGGCATATTCACGACACTTTTTCCGAAAAGTTGCATGATCAACCTTTACACCGGCTTTACCAATTTTTTTCTCGACGTTGTGTTCGATAGGCAGGCCGTGACAATCCCAGCCTGGTACGTAGGGCGCATCGAATCCACTCAGTGTTTTAGCCTTCACGATCACATCTTTCAGAATTTTATTCACCGCATGGCCAATATGGATGTCACCGTTTGCGTATGGAGGACCATCATGTAGTATAAATTTTTCTTGGCCTGCCCTAGCATCTCGAATTTGCTGGTACAAGTTTTCCTGCTGCCAGCGCTTCAATGTTTGCGGTTCACGTTGCGCAAGATTAGCTTTCATAGCAAAAGGAGTGAAAGGAAGGTTAAGCGTCGATTTGTAATCGGTCATAGCGTCATCTGTCGAATAAATGAGAGTTAAAATATGGACATGAGTATTGAGTTTTTATTCAGTGTTTTCAACAAACCACTGACGAGCCACATCAACATCTTGCTGAATCTGTGTCTTTAGTTCTTCTAGGTTATTAAATTTCATTTCATTGCGAAGTTTATGCTTAAACTTTACGGTAAGACAGCAACCGTAAAGTAAGAGCGTACTATCCAGAACATGCACCTCCAATAATGGCTTTTTGCCCCCAGAAACTGTAGGCCGAACACCCACATTCGCCACGGCATTCACCGCCTCGGTAAAACCCTCGCCCACCACGCTCACGGCATAAACACCGTGTAAGGGCGTACGGTAGCGGCCAAGGCCTATATTGGCGGTGGGAAACCCTAGTGTTCGCCCCAACTGTTTGCCATAAATGACTCGCCCACTAACTTGGTATTCTCTGCCCAGTAAAGCATTGGCATCGACAACACGATCTTCACTGAGCAATGAGCGAATACGTGTGCTACTGATACGATCACAACCATACTGCAAGGTTGCGGTATCACTGACAGCAAAGCCCTTCAGGCGCCCCTGAGCCTGCAAAAAAGCAAAATCTCCGGCACGATCACAGCCGAAACGAAAATCATCACCAACAACCAAGGACTTAAGTGCTAGACCGTCCACTAAAACCTCGTCAACAAAAGCCTTAGCAGATAAACTTCGCAACCGCTGGTCAAACTTCAAACAAAGCACCCGATCTACACCGTGCGCAAAAAGCGCACTGACTTTTTCTCTAAGGCGCATCAAACGGGCCGGCGCGCGCTCCCGAGAAAAATACTCGTAGGGCTGAGGCTCAAACACCATCACCAGTGACGGAAGCGCCAAAACCGAGGCCTGAGCCTGCAACTGCGCCAACACCGCTTGATGCCCTCGATGAACGCCATCAAATGAACCGATAGTGGCAACACAAGCCCTGTGACGAGAAGACAAGCCGTTAAGGCCTTTGATAAATTCCTGCTGCGTCATTAAAGGTAGACCGAGCTCAGATTCGCGAAAAGCGGCGATTATAGCGCAGCTTGCGTGCTCAAGCGATGAGCGAAGCTCGTCCCTACGCCCCTAGAGAAGCCTTAGAGTAAATACTCTCAGCTGGCAGCCCTAAGATGCTTCATTCGAAGCCCTGCAACCACAAGGGCTAGAATATAAACACCTAGGCCAGCAAAGCAGAGCGACAAAACGCGAAATAAGCGTGTCAACGCTGAATGGCCTTCTAAATCACCCACCCAGGCAAGGCCAAAATAGAGAAACAACGCCATTGCACCATTTGCCAATACGGCTTGTAGGGTAAATGCACCCCAGCGATTATCCGGCTGGTAAGCCTTCTCCTTTCGCAAGCCCCGGTATAATAAGGCCGCATTTAGGAATGCTGAGCAGGAGGTCGCCAGCGCCAAGCCCGCATGCCCAATTTGCCACAGAAAATGAAAAGGTAAGACCAGCGCCACATTAAAGATCATATTCGCAATCATTGCGATTACGCCTATGCGAGCAGGTGTACGGGTATTCTGCCGTGAAAAAAAACCACTTGCCAAAACTTTTATCAACATAAAAGCGACTAAACCCACAGAGTAAGCACGCAGACTAAAGCTCGACATATAGACATCGTAGGGTTTGAACTCTCCGTACTGGAAAAGAGCAAACAGAATAGGGTCTGCCAACACCGCCAGAGCAATAGCTGCAGGCACACCAATAATGAGAATAAGACGCAGCGCCCAATCCAGAGTAGCGCTAAACTTTTCTGTCCCGGAAACAAACTGCCGTGATAAGTTGGGCAGAACAACCGTCGCAATCCCAACACCGAAAACACCCAACGGTAACTCCATAAGGCGATCAGAGAAGTACAACCAAGTAATGCTGCCATCGGCTGGTAAAAATGAAGCCAACATGGTGTCAAATAACAAATTAATCTGGCCCACAGAGACAGCGAACATTGCCGGCGCCATAAGTTTAAGTACCTTTACAACCGATTCATCACCCCAATCAACCTTCGGATGAGGAAGCAAGCCCAAACGAAGCAAGAATGGCACCTGAAAAAGAAGCTGGAGCACCCCTGCAACAATCACCCCCCACGCGAGCGCATAGACCGGCTGCTCTAGCATGGGAGATACCACGGCAGCCGCAGTAATAAGCGCCACATTTAGCAACACCGGTGTAAAAGCCGGCACCGCGAACTGGTCGTAACTATTCAGTATGGCTCCGGCAAAGCCGGTAAGGGATATCAATAACAAGTACGGGAAGGTTATGCGCAGCAGTTCGGTGGTTAATTGAAACTTTTCCGGGTTATTCAGTAAAAAGCCCATACCAAATATCGCGGTAAAAACTGGCGCAGCGACTACAACCAGCACTGAAATAAGAATTAGTGACGAACCAAGACAACCTGCGATGCGATCAATAAAGTGCCGCACCGCAACAACACTCCCCTGCGTCCGATACTCGGATAGCACTGGCACGAATGCTTGGGCAAAAGCTCCCTCCGCAAACAGCCTGCGCAGAAAGTTAGGAATTTTAAAGGCGACGTAAAAGGCATCCGCAGAGGCCTCTGCTCCCAAAAATCGAGCAAACAACACATCCCGCACTAAGCCCAGCAGACGCGACAGCATGGTCATTGCGCTAACCAACGCGCTTGAACGAAGCATGCCCCGCGATTTAGAGGTGTCAACCTTAGACGCTGGGCCACCCAGCTTACTAATATTTTGCCCTGATTTTTTTTGACTCAAACGTAAACTCTTTATCAATGGCCATCGGCGCCGCCGACAGGCTGTTCACCCATGCAAAATTATCAACTCACATTCATCGCGACTCTATAGTGAATAACCTAGCTTGGCAATCATCAAACAGTCAAAAATCCTAGCTCTACATCCGGCATCCTCAAACACCTCTCAACACGGGTCACGCCAATGGCCAAGCATCATTTTTCGTCACATTTCATCGCCACTGTGCCCCAAAGTCCCCACAACTCGAACCTTTTGTTTTTGTTTAATAACCCTGTACCCAGCAAACAGGGCAACACAAAACCAGCCTATTTAGCAACAAACATAGACAAACGGAGAATAACCATGAACACCTTCCTCGCCAGCAAAAAGAATTTTAACCGTATTTCCGTCGCCACTAGCCTCGCACTTGCCTTATCCGCGGGCAACGCTATTGCAGACAACAAAACAATCTCTGAAGAAAATAAAGCCGGCCTCAAAGGCGCGGCTATATTCACCACCGCCAGTGTCGTGGGGGCAATCGCCGCAGGACCTGTTGGCTTTATGCTCGGAGCCGCGTCTGGGATCTACCTAGGTGAACACCAGAAAGCGGCCGTTCAAAATAAGCAAGAACTCACAAAGGCAGAGAACACCCTCTCTTCAATGAGAGCGGAAGCAAGCATAAGAGAACAAAAAATATCGCGCTTGGAAAAGAGTGCTGCAAGCACCTTGGAGTTTTTAGTCCTATTCCCCACTGGCAACGACAAGCTATCTCACCAAGACACCCAGCGACTCAACTCTCTCTCCAACTACATGAAAGACAATCCAGAGTTACGCGTAAGGCTCGATGGTCATGCCGACCCTCGCGGCACTGATGAATACAACAATGTACTTTCTGAAGAACGAGCCCTTAGCGTTGTAAAAGCTTTAGAGCAGCGAGGCATCGAAAAGTCACGCATCGATTATTTTGCTCACGGCTCCAGCTTGTCCAGCGCCTACAACGGTGATTTAGAAGCTTACGCACTAGAGAGAAAAGTACGCATCGAAATTTACTCCAATGCCGAACAACAAAACGTCGCAACAAATTAATCCACTCTCGGCTTCATGCCACTCCTGCGAGTCTTGCCCGGCTTAACCGCCGGGATTTTTTTAATTGAGATTAGCTATAACTTCAGCCTCCCCATGTTCAACAGTAACCATCGTCTAACACTATATCCCCATGATTTGCCCCTTCATCTCCTTGAAGAGTAGCCACAAACATCAAGCCCTAGCTCACACAGAAAAGTAAAATGACCTTTCGATAACAACTAACGATCAAGCACGTAACTGCAGCAGCAGCCTCGAGACCGCAAGCCAGCATTCCGAGCTTACCTTATAGATAAAACAAACAAAGACAATCGGGGGGGGAGGTATCCGAGTGAAGCACTCGATTCAAAGAGACATAAATCTAAAATACGAAAAAAAAGGGCGGCATCGCCAACTCAGTTATCGCGCTACGCTGAATAACTAGCTCATCGGCATCATTCCGATAACGAATGCTTAACAAACAACAACTCAAGCACTATAAAATTTTTTGCAACGGGCAAAACGGCTGGAACACGAAGACCTTACCGCCCACCATACCGCAAGCCCTGTAGTTTTAGCCTGCCACAAAACGAACCAACGCCCCGAAGGGGCGCTGGTACTTTGCTTAAATCACTCCAGGAATAAACCGGTATTTCACTTGCTTGCAGTAATCGCCATACATAGGATCGGCACTCAAATGACGCTCTTCAGTCATGGCCCGCATGTAGTAGATCCATGTCATGAGCATCAAGCCTAGTGTTTGCATTATCGCGACCTCAATACCCGTATGAGTGGCGTTATAAAGAATGGCGGGAAACATAACACACCACCATGCGAAATTTTTGGATGCATAGGCTGGGTGGCGAATATAGGCAAACGGGCCTTTGCGAATAATCCCTCGATTAGTTAAATTCGAAAAGCGGACACCAAACCACAAGGTAGCCGACATATACACAATGTAACTACATACCATCATAAAGGTGAATATAGAGATCATCCATTGGTTATCAAAACGCAGTACTTCACGCTCACCTGGGGAGGAATAATACAAGCCCAAAAACATTTGGAAGGGGGGATAACACACAATACAAACAACCCAGCCCAATACACTGGGCTCAGCTGAAGCGGTCTGGTTATCAACCCAGCGCGAGTTAACCACGTAACCACACCAAGCCAATGCCACATCAATGGAGAAGATAAAGGCTATAGAAATATTAAAGAAATCGCTATTAAACACACGATGCGAGTAATTGCCACTAGCGATCGCGCCCGGCAGATTGTCGAGGAGGTAGCCAACATTGCTTATCAAATGGGGAAATTGACCAATAAAGAAAACGGTCATCAATGGCGTAAAAAACAGTTTAACCAAAAGCGCCCGAACTATTTTTTTATCTGCCTCGGAAAAATCAGGCTTAATCGTTTTTAAGCCCGTCAATTTCGCTACAGGGAAGGCCAATAGGCGCCCCAAAAGCCAAGCTGCATCGCGGCGGTCGGCCTCGGGGTCATGCTTAAATGCACGCGTAAGAATCACATACGGCAGCCCGGCCCACAAATAGCCAATCACCACCATATCCAAAAATCGAAACCATGCCTTATAGTACGGGGCTTCCTTTCTAAAGCCATACTCCCCTGCCGTATGGAAGAAGGCCACGACTATCCCTAATAACAGCAAGTAGAGCGCATAGTTGATTAGTGCCTTGCCAAAGAACACGCCATACTGCTTATCTTTTAACAGGGGATCTAGACGAAAAAAACTGGATTTATCCCAAAACCACAATCTGATCAATTCAGCAAACAGCATAATAGCCGTAATGATAAACAACGCTGCTAAGGTGCTATCCAAACGATTGTCTGTAAGCTGGTAACCTAGAAAATACACGCCGTTAGAGAGTGTCCCTGTACGGTTGTACCAGTACGCACAAGCCAGAACGGCAATAGCGCCAATAACACCACAAATCCACGCCTTGTCTGTTACCCAAGCCCCACTTGATTTAACTTTTGGTCCCGCACTCCCCATTAGAGGTGCTGATTGATTATTAGCCATTTTTATTATTCTCGTTCTATGCTGTTCTTTTTATTGTTGTAGTTGAGCGCAATGCAATGAAATTGCCCGTCACTGCTACTCCAAATTGACAAAAGCCCTGAAAAGCACTTACCTCACGTACTTACTCAAGAACTGCACCGACAACACCGCTGATTTAAGCGCTGCATACTATCAATGTACAGCTCCTTTGTCTCCCTACTGGCGAACAAGCAAGCAAGTGGCTCGGATTTGCGTGGCAATATTTTGATACAGTTCAACCCTATATTCACCTTTTGAGAAAGCACCCTAGGGCGTTTATAATCGCAGCAGTTTACAATACGATGCGTCTCTCAAAGAGCTGATCAAATAACAGCCAAAAGCAACGCAATCGCTGTCTGTTTTGCCACGACAACACATAATAACAACATAGGATAGTGCCGTGACCAGCTCGCCCCTCCCTGCACCCGCATCTCGCTCCATCGACTCTCGATCCATTTTTATCGGGGTTATCTATACGCTACTTGTATTTGGCTACGTGTTTCGCGCTTTTTATATTGCCGAACATGACCCAATGGGGCATATCTGGAGCGACCCTCAGCGGCACTGGGAACAGGGTATTGACGTCATGCGTGATGACCCAATGACCCTAACAGACCCAGTGCTATATCAGCTGTATATCAGCGCTTTCGCCAAACTGACCTACGGCGATCCAGCTCTCTCGGCGTTCTATACCATTTTCCTCGCGTTTCTGATGCCTTGGTTGTGGTATCGCTTCTTCCGCGAGCTTCAGCCGTCAAAAGAAATCGCACTTTTCGGCTGGGTAGTCATTACCTGGCTACCGTCATGGCTCAGTATCTACGCGTATTTTATGCAGGAAACCATTATGCTCCCCATGCTGGGGGCTGCGCTTTGGGCAACTTGGCGCTGCCAGCGCAAAGCGACCTTAAATGCCTTTCTACTCATGGTGTTTATCTGGATACTAGCAGGGCTAAGTCGTGGTATTTGTATCCCCATGGCGGCGGTAGCGGCGACTTGGCTATGGTCCACGCAGGATAAAAAAATCCCAAAAGCCCTACTGTCTCTCGCCATACTAGGCTTAGCACTCGGCCCACTTACTTACCGAAGTTGGCAGAAAATGCACATGATTGCCCCCCATGGTATTGGTCAAATGAACATCCTTTACGCCAAATCGGGTAAGAAAGAGTTACAAATTAAATACACCCGCAAAGGTGCTGTTTGGTTCTATGGATATGGATCTCCCGCCACGGGCAGCAAACCCTTCTCCCCTTTCAGCGACTGGCAAACCAAACGCACCGGCAAGGTGTTTGTGGAGATTGACGTAGACAAAGGCAGTGAAGACTGGAAAAAACACGCCGAGCTAAACACCCTATCGTTTCGAAAATATCTGTGGATTGCTAGCGAAAACTTGATTCTACTTATGTTTGACCCCTCTTGGCCAGATTCAAACCTAGAGTACCCCTTAGGTTACATTAACCATCATATGCGCTGGCTATGGTTACCCCTAGGCCTTATCACCATCCTATTAACTGGCTTCTATTGGCACCGACATCGCGGTTCCCTCAATCGCCAGGATCTGTTATTACCCAGTATTTTTGTTGGCTGGTTCATCGTACAGGGGCTGCTGCCACTTGCAATTAACGAAGGTCGCTACAGGAAACCCTATGAAGGGCTCATTATTGCGCAACTTCTCTTTCTTGCAGGTCATTCTCGGCGAATTCAGCAAGGCTTGAAAGCGGCAAAAAATAACAACCCAGAACAGCTTACACCAGCAGAACTACCCGTACAGCGCCCTGAAATAGCGGTCAACAGCACGAATGACGATGATCAGGATAAAGTCAACAATCAGAGCTAACAGGCGCTATTCTCCAGCTGCCCCACCGAGGCAGCTGGCACTTGGTAAAATGCTGCAGTAATATTGAAGAATAAACTCAACCTAATACCTTACATTTAGTGGTGGCATTATGCTAAGCAAAGCCTTCAGTTTTGCAAAAAATAGAAATCTTCACTGCACTTTAGCACGGTACCTATTGACAGCCTTCGCCCTAACCTTAATCGCCGGCACGGCCAATGCAGAGGTAAAAAAATGGGTTGATGAAAATGGGCAAATTCACTTCGGCGACCGAGCGCCGATAAAGCATGAAGGTGAGGTTGAGGTTGTTGAACTCAAAGAAGCCCCCAAATTGGGGCTTTCTGAACAAGAAATTGCTGACCAGCAGCGTCGCATCGCCGACTACAAACGTCAGCTCGAACTGGATAGAAGCACCAATACTGGCGACAGTCAAAATCGCGGGAAAACGCAGCCTCCCGCTCAAAGCAACACACACTCTACTCGTCCGGCCATGAGTCGTGAGGAGTGCAGAAACAAACACCCGTCAAAAACAGCAGACCGAGTGCGCTGCTTTAAACATGTTGACTCACTAAGTAATGAGCTCTAAGCCAACATCAAGGGCCACCTGAGAAGGCAGCCTGCCTTAACTGAGTTCGTCAAAACCGGATTACTCGGTTCAATCACCCATTACGTGGTCGCGAACTAAACGCACAGATTTTTGGCTAATCCTCTCATCATATGTTGGAGCTCCGCTGGAAAAATCCACATACCATGAATAATGTGTATAGAAGTGATAGGGCGAAGATGTCCACGCATGAGATACCGGCGTGCTAGGAAATACGTCCGTATTGATAGCAGGGTTAGCACACTGTAAATCGACAATCGTACTGAGTTCTCTAATGTTGGGCAGGCGCCAATCGTGATAACCAGCGAAGCCTGCACCATCGTTTATTTTCGGAGCATACTGCAACGCACCGGCCCAAGTTAAGGTGACTAACTCGCCTAGCTCGCAATTTTCGCCACTAAGACCTTCTGGGCATTTTCGCCACATTAAGCCAGTTACCTGATCAACAACACTTCCGTCCCCGAGATCTAAAAAGTTCGCAGAAGGCGCCGTGGACACAATAGACTCGCTCTGACACAACTGCTCAGCAAAGCATAACGGTATAAGCCAAAGGTATAAAACGCATAGAATCGCAGTCTTCATTATATTTTACCTGTAGGGTTGAGAGTCAACGCCGAGTAACGCAATTAATTAGCGCCTGCCCTTACTAAACGAACGGGCCGGCTATTCGTTCGCTGCAGTGCAGCCGCATAGCCAAATTGAAAGCTTACGGCCCATGCGGACTCTTTAAAACCAGCCGTAGCTGAGCGCGACCAATAAAATTCATTCTTGGTATTGGGAAAGTATTCAGTGTCGATCGCCGGCATAGTCCTACCAAAATTCACCAAGGAATCAAGCTCCGGCCGGCTCGGTATGCGCCAATCACTGTACCCACATAGACCCTGCTCATTTACTCTTCGGGTAAACTCCTCCATATTGCAAAAACTCATGGGCTTACCCTCTTCAAAACCGGCGCACTGGTTAAAACGACTATTCCAATCGCCAATTGCCCCGCCATTCTCTACTCGCACGGAACTGTACCAAGTAAAGAGGTCATCACCATCATGTAAACCGGCATTCCCGTATTCACCATCAACAGGGTGTTTAACCTCCCACATCAACCCACTCACCTCATCCAAGACACAACCCCAAGCACTAACGCCTCTCTCGAGAGGTTTACCATTTCTGTCTATTTTCTGATAGCTAAACGCCGTTGCACCATCGCGTTTTGCCGCAAACATATCTCGGCCACTAGCACAGTCTTGCTGTGCCAATATGTCACCGGTAATACTTTCGCCATCAGGAAGGTTGTCAGTATCAATTTTTGCACTACAGTCATCATTAATATCCTTGGGGTAGTTACCGCCCCAAGTGATACCCGTATCATTTAACTTACCCCGCTTTCTGGGCTGGGCAGCGTATTCCAGTGCCGCACCTTCTTGGCGCCGACTTTCTGACTCCAGCGACGTCTG
>Ga0065722_100753_pt1 | contig 36464 bp, 30 predicted proteins | sample BansetMetagenome_FD_59109 | JGI IMG/M metagenome (GOLD analysis project Ga0065722, IMG submission 59109) | Bankia setacea gill microbial communities from Puget Sound, Washington, USA - Caecum Enriched | ecosystem: Host-associated > Mollusca > Digestive system > Ceca | place: United States... | reverse complement strand
CGAGTTAAAACGCCAAACGGCAGCCAATAAAAAACCCCAACCCTTGCGGGTTGAGGTTTTGTATTGGTGGGGCGGGGTCTGTTGAATAGCCAGCTTAAACATTTGAAAAATATATATATTCTATTGTATATAAATATAGATACCCCCAAATGTACCCCCGTGATTCGGAAAAACTAATTATTTATAGTCTAGCGGTAGGGCGAGTATCGAAATTACCCTCGTTAACACGCAGTAGGTAGGACCCGCGTTTAATCTTTACCGCTAGAAATTGTTTAATGTGTAGTTTGTAGGCACTCCGGATTTTCCGACGCTAAAAAAGAGCGTGTCACCATCCCCAGTTTTGGTGGGCTTAATTAGACTGTTGCCTACCGTATAGCGAATGGCTAAGCCTTTGTGGCTTTGGGTTTCTGGACATATTCGGGGGGGCTATCCCAATATTGTACCGGCCCCTGCTAATTTTATTGGGTGTTAAGGCCCTTAGTGGTCTGTAGGGAAGGTTGGGGTTTACGTCAGTCCGTTCCGACGGTTTGTGGACGGTGTGTGTGCTGTGGGGAATGCTGCGATTGAAAATTAAAAACTCTTTTAGTGATTGCAAGCCAACCGCAGGAAGTGATTAATAATCGCTATATTGTAAGCGCACACTTTTTAAAGGCATGCTTAACAGTTGACGTGCGGCTCTAAAAGCTACCCCGTATGGTATATATAATAAGGTGTACTGTTTTGGGGCTAAGTGACGACACTCAATCGCCCCTGTTTTGAGGTCGATGGTGTTGCTTGCCTACTGTCTTTTGTGATCTGTCGCCCCTGTTTTGGGGCCGAACTTAGTCCCGTTATAGGGCTGGGTGTTTTGATACCGGTGCTAAACGCTCTAACTGGTGTAATAGTGGGGGAGGCTGTTAAATTTTTACCTTTGCATTCGTCAATGGGTAGCCACGTTAGGGCGTACAAAGAGCATACTCCGCCGGGGTTTGTGAAGCGTCCTTCTCTTGTCTGAATGATTAATCGAGCGTCCAACAGTGTCTTTATCGCTCTAGCTACCGTTCCTTTTGAATTAAAACCTCGTTGCTTTAATACTGAAAAACTCAAGGACAGATCACCATTGTTTTGCCCTCTATATTGAAAGGCTAGCTCAAGCAGTATTTTGGTCGCATTCCCTGACAGATTTATATAATCAGGGTGCTTCATTACTATTCTTGGAATACCAGCAAAACCGCCGGACGTATTGCTACGCCCTTTAGTTTTTTGTCTGTTCGCCATAGCTAGCCCTCTATTCCCTTTGAGCGCGTCACTGTAGGCTCTTCTGTCCATGAAGCACCACAACTGCCCTCCCCGCGTAAAGCTTGTTCGGCGGCAATTGAAGGCGATTCAGCAACAGCGATTACGCTAATCTCTACACAGTATCGGTTCATGGTAGGTCCTTAGGCCGTAAACCGGACTTAATTTGTGCTTTTGTTAAATTGTCGCCTTCTAGCCAATAAAACATAACGCTAGTTTGCGAACCAAAACGATTAGGTACTTTCACTAGCTTGCGGCTGAAGTAAATGGCGTGTCGCTTCTGGAGGTCACTCACGGTCGTCGGAATACAATGATCCCCGATAGACTCAGCGCTAAATCTATGGTGCCTCTCGCCTTTTGCAAAGCGTAAAAACATTGCGTCTAGCTTGCCGGTTGGTTTTTTACTATCATTCAGTTGCGATTGTATGAAGCTGCTTTCTTTTTTGGGGGTGGCTTTTTTTTTGCTCATTATTTTCGCCCCTTACCCTATATTCTGACTGGTATTGTTTTGTTCTTGAAATTGGCTTAGCCATTCATCTAGTGTTGATCGTTGATAGCGAATAGATTTTCCCAATTTAATATAGGGGGGCGATTTAACACCGCCTAATAAGCCGGAATAACGAGAGTTATTAAGCGTGGAAAGGGAAAAACCTAAGTATTCAGCGGCTTGTGGTGGGTTGAGATAATTCGATGGCTCTATTTTGTACATGGCGACACCCTCTGGTTAACTGGTGTAGCTACATTATCGCTATTCGTTAGTGCGCACTAGTCGCGCAAAAACTGAAAAACCGTACCCGTATAGTTTTTGCTAATTTCTATACTTTTTTACTAATACTTTCGCCATTTTTGAGGCATTGAGCGGCAATTACACTCGCTAAGTCATTGTCGAGTATTGTCTTTTTGTATGTTTTAAGGGTTTTTCCTACTCTTGAACTTGAGCACACAACTGTTTCTTTTTCATCGTCAGGGAAAAGGATTCTATCGATTTCAGCGTCACTAATTTTAATGCCCGTAAGTTTTTGCCAAACCAATAAGTCAAAATAAGCGAGTACGCGAAACTGATTCCACTCCTTAATCTTACGGCCTGAAATATCAACATGTTTTTGTACCTGCGCAAGGTTTGCTCTTCGTCCTTTCAGCCACTTTTCAAAATCGCTTTTTATTTGGCGGTCACTAGCCGATAAATTTATTTTGAGATTGGAATCTTCAAATACCGCTTTCTGGTTGTGTATAAAACGTGACAGATCAATTTCATCCGCATGATCTATTAGTTTATTTAGCTTGTTATTTTGTAAGTAGTAGTCATAAGCGGACATAGGGATAACGGTGGATTCACCGAAACCGGAATGGCGCTCGAGATTGTCAACCCATATGTATCCATCTAATTTAGCTTGGACTATGAATGTGTCGTAAAAGTGATCGCTATACAATACTTTAAAGTGATCTCTAAACGTTATATTACTGTGTCCATGTAGTTCTATTGCGTCGGGCATAATTTCTAGCATTGAAAGAATTGAGGCCCTACTTTTAAACAATCCTCCCCACTCGACTAAAGGGGTATCGCCAAGCTCATAATTTGAAAGATCAAACCAGCTAATCAACTCATATCTTTCATATCGTGTGTTTTTCGAAACCATAAGTAACTCCTAGTGCAAACCGGTTTAGTTACCAAGCCAAAGGAGGCGGGAGTCGCCTCTTTAACCCGCTAAGGTTGGGCTTGTAAGTTCGTGTTAACTCGCTGAGTTGTTTCCAAACTGCGCAGCCACTACATTCCCTGTTTTGGCTTGTTTCTTCAGGTTGTCTAAATAATTTGCGTACTTTTGCATCATATCTTTGCGTTGAGCTAGGTGCTTGGTACGGTTGTAGGCTCGGCCGTGAACGTCTTTTACCGCATGGGCTAGCTGTTGCTCTATCCACTCAATGCGAAATCCTAGAACTTCGTCTAGCAGGGTTCTAGCCATTGCTCTAAAGCCGTGTGGAGTCATGGTTTCGTTATCGAAGCCCATTGACCGTAGCGCAGTTCTTACGCCGTTATCGCTTAGCGGTCGGCTCGCACCTCTTGCGCTGGGGAAAACGTATTTTCCGCGCTTTCCCCGCTCTGCAAGCTCATTCAATATTGCTAATGCTTGCTTACACAAGGGGATGATATGGGGCTGCTTGGTTTTCATCTTCTCGGCGGGAATCTCTATCTGGTTGTCTTCCCAGTTGATTTCTTGCCATTCTAAGTGGCGAAGCTCACCCTGACGACAAAATAGCAGGGGGGAAAGTTTAAGCGCCGCAGTTAATGGAATCGTGCCTTGGTAGTCATCAATTGCGACTAATAACTCACCTACCTGTTTCGGGTCGGTTATAGCTGCAAAGTGGGTGGAGGTGGGCACGGTAAGCGCACCTTTAAGGTCGGTGCTTGGGTCGCGCTCAGCTCGGCCACTGGCAACGGCATAGCGGAATATTTGCCCCGCATATTGTTTGGCGCGGTGGGCGGTTTCGTGTGCGCCCCTGTCTTCAATTTTACGTAAGGTCTTAAGCAGTTGGGGTGGGGTGATTTCGGCAATCGCATAGCGGCCAAGGCTGGGGAATAAATCTTTCTCAACTAACCGAACTAAGCGTTTATCGCCGCTCTCTGACTTTTTGCCCCGCTTAAGTAGCCACTCACGGGCGATGACTTCGAAACTATTTGCCGCCAGTACTTTGCTGGCCTGCTTTTTAGCTTGCTTAGCTTGGGAGGGGTCTATGCCTTCGCGTATTTGTGCGCGTGCCTTGTCCCTATCCGCTTGGGCTTTTGCCAGTGTGGTTTCAGGGAATACCCCTAGCGCCAGTAACTTTTCCTTGCCGGCTATTCGGTACTTCATCCGCCAATACTTAGCACCTCCTTTTGTAACCAATAGGAACAGGCCTTTTTCGTCGGATAGCTTGTAGTCCTTTGCCTTTGGTTGGGCGCTTCTAACTTTGGGTACTGATAGCGGCATGAGGGGAATTTTCTCTTGGTTTGGGGGTATCACTATTGGATGGGGTCGATGTACCCCCGAATATACCCCCATAGAATAATGAATCTGGGGGTATATAGTAGAGCGTGCGGTTATTTCAGGCAATAAAAAGCCCCGTGGTTAGGGGCTTTGGGGTAAGTAACATATGCTGAAGTTACTAAATTTGGTGGAGGCGGGGGGATTTGAACCCCCGTCCGCCAGCTCTCTATCTGCGGCTCTACATGCTTAGTTTCCGTCTATTGATTTAGCTCATCTACAGCCCGGCGGGCAGGACGTAGGAAGCGAGTTCGCTTTAGTTTCGCAATGTCATCACGATCTATATGACACAGCTATTCAGTTCTATATGACAGTCTTTAACGCGGTACTGACACCTTACTAAAGACCGCTAGCGGCGAACCACTAGATGGTGCTTCACAGGGCTGCTTACGCAGCTAGTTGGGCACCGTAGTTGTCATCATTGGCAACTGATTGGTTTGCAGCTTTGGATTAACGTGATTGGCTACCATCACGACATGCACCTTAGACTTTGATACCGGCGTCGAATCCTAATCGCCCCCGGAGCTCACTTGCGTGAACCTGCTGTTTGGCTGAAGCCGAAAGCAGCAGGGGATTATATACCAGTTTAGTGAGGAATGCGCTGGCTCTGCTAAGGCGATTGACTTGGCAGTTGGGTGTTGCTGATAAAGGCGAGTGATTTGCCGTCTGGCGACCAGCTGGGAACGTTGATGGTGCCTTGGCCGCCGTATATGTAGGCGATGATGCTGGGTTCGCCGCCATCGATGGGCATTTGGCGTAGGTATACGTGGCGATAGAAGGGGTGGTCGCCGGAGTCTATGTCGCTCATATAGGAGAGGAAGACTAGGCTTTTGCCGTCTGGCGATAGGTGTGGGAACCAGTCGTTGTAGCTGTCGAAGGTGAGTTGGGTTTGGTTGCTGCCGTCGGCGTTCATGCGCCAGAGCTGCATGGTGCCGGTGCGGTTGGAGTTGAAGTAGATGAATTTGCCGTCGGCGCTGTATTCCGAGCCATCGTCTAGGGTGGCGGTGTTGGTCAGTTGGGTTTCAACGCCGCTGGCGATGTCGATGTGGTAGATGTCGTATTGATCCTTGCGGTTGGCGGTAAATACCATACCTTTGTCGTCGGGCGAGTAGCCGTGTAAAAACGAGTGGCCAATGCCAGTTTTGGTGATTTGTTTGGGCTTGTCGCTGCCGGTTATGGGCAGGGTGTAGATGGTGGAGCGACGTTCGTCGTCGATGTTGTGGTGGCTTATGGCAAGACTTTTGCCGTCCCACGAGAGTACGTGGTCGTTGTTGTTTTGGTTGGCAAAGCCGGTGTTGATCTGGGTTGGGGTGTAATTTGCTTTGTCGGCGTTGGCGAGGTCGAAATTGTACATCAGGCCGTTGGCATTATAGATAAGGCTTTTGCCGTCGTGCGTCCAGTTGGGTGCTTGTAGCGAGTCGGGTGAGCGGTAGAGAATGCGGCGCTGTTTGCTGGCGAGGTTTAGCACTTCTATGTTGCTGCCAATGTAGTCGCGGTAGGGTTGAAAATCTGGCGCGGCGGGGCGGATGATTCGAACATTGTCGAAGCTTGCGGTTTCGATTACCTCGGGGTTGTGGGCGCTAAGGGCGAGGCCTACATAAACCTCGTCGCCTAACTTTACATGGGAAACCTGTGTGGTTTGAAAGGGCTCGCCGTGTTTGGCGGCGGACATAATAAACACGTCGCCGCGTCGTTCTAACTGAATCACATTGGTGTTAGTAAGGTTTAAGCGGTATTCGCTGGTGNCGCCGCCGGTTTTGGCTCGAAACTGCAGTGCGGTTAGGCCGTCGCCGTGGACGGTTGCGTTAACGTGGGCTGCTTGTGATGCCAGGCTGGAGCGCACGGTCCAACCGGCTTTGCGATGCGGGTCTACGCCTTCGCCTTGGAATTGAATTCGGGCTCGCACAATAAAGTCGCCGTTCATTCGGTTCCACGCAAAGTGCATTTCGTCATGCTGGCCCCAGATGTTCGCACCAGAGGCNGTCATGGTGTAGCTTTGATTTTTTGCATCATAGCTAAGGCTGCCGCGATTTTTCACAGGCCCGATATCGGCATTGTCGCTAAATTGGCCAACAACTTGCGCGATAGCATTGGAGCTAACGGCTAGGCTCGCAAAACATAACCACATAAAAACAAAATACTTGGCGTTTAGCTGTTTCGGTAACGGCAAGATTGATTTTATGGGTGCTGGTAGCGCGGTTTGTATGAAGTGTCGGGCGTATATAAATAGCTGCATGAACGAAGCCTCATTAATGGCATTGGAATAGCGATGCCAGCCTTGGTAAAAAACGTGCGAATTTGAAGGTTATTGTTATTTGTGAGCTGAAAAATTGTTAGTAGAGCACTATGAAAGTCGATGCGTGAAGGGCAGGTCAATGTTATTCGGTTACGCCCAAAAAGTGTTAAGTCGGAGAGGAAAAGCTAAGCGCTGGCATTGGCTGACAATCTAAACCGCTAAAAAGGCTGATGATCATACTGTAATCGCCTAGAATTGGGCTTGGGCTACATCTATAAGGTTAAACAGCGCTCGATCTGTTTGGCTTTTACATTCATACATTTAAATACACTCCTACTAAACGCGCGTGCTTGTAGCGTTTGCGGTTAGCTATTGGAGTTATACGAGGTTGCTATGTTTACTCTTTCACCTAAACCTTTTACTCGCGCACTGGCGTTTGGCGTTGTTGCCGGTGTTATGGCGCTGGGTTCTCATGCCGTTACGGCCGCCGATGCGGTGCAAACAAGCGTAAAAATCGAAACAAAAAACCAAGGGGCGGTGATAAACAAAGCCATTTATGGCCAGTTTATGGAGCACCTTGGGCGCGGTATTTACGAGGGGGTTTGGGTTGGTGAAGATTCAAAAATCCCTAATACTAAGGGCTATCGCAAAGATGTTCTTGCGGCATTAAAAGAGTTGCAGGTGCCGCTGTTACGTTGGCCCGGCGGCTGCTTTGCCGATGAATACCACTGGCGCGATGGCATTGGCCCACGCGATAAGCGCCCCGCAACGGTAAATACCACGTGGGGCGGCGTTACCGATGACAATGCGTTTGGTACTCATGAGTTTATGACCTTTGCCGAAATGTTGGGTGCCGAGGTGTATATCAATGGCAACCTCGGTACGGGAACGCCACAGGAAATGGCGGCGTGGTTGGAATACCTAACCTCAGACAGCCAATCTACGCTGGCGAATATGCGCCGGGCTAATGGTCGCGACAAGCCTTGGAAGGTTGATTACTTTGCCATCGGTAACGAGGCGTGGGGCTGCGGCGGCACTATGACGCCAGAGTATTACACCAATCTTTACAAACACTACGCGACCTTCTTAAAAACGCCAGAAGACAATCGTCCAATTTTAATTGCCAGTGGCGGCCATACAGATCAAACCGAGTGGACTACAACGCTAAATGGAGAACGTTCCAGAAACTTGGAGCATGCGGATGGATGCAATTAGCCATCACTACTACACCTTGCCTACCGGCGATTGGGCAAAGCATGGCGCAGCGTTAGGTTTTAATGAAAGCGAATGGTTCGACACTATGTTTAATACCTTGCGTATTGAAGATTTTATTAAAACCAATACGGCCATTATGGATAAGCACGACCCCGAGAAAAAAGTCGGCTTTTATGTGGACGAATGGGGTACATGGTACGACGTTGCCGAGGGTGATAACCCCGGCTTTTTATATCAGCAAAACAGTTTGCGCGATGCCGTGTTAGCCGGTTTGAATTTGAATATTTTTCATGCCTATGCCGAACGGGTGCGTATGTCGAATATTGCGCAAATGGTCAATGTGTTGCAGGCGATGATTCTTACCGATAAGGAAAAAATGCTGCTAACACCTACCTACCACGTTTTTAAAATGTATATCCCGTTTCAGGATGCGACCTCGCTACCCATTAGTATTAAGGGCGAAAACAGCTATGTGCTTGGCGACAAAGAAATCCCGATGGTGAGTGCATCTGCGGCTATTTCAACGTCTGGCAAGTATTACCTCGCCTTGGTAAATGCCCACCCAAGTGAGAGCCGTAAGCTTGCAATCGAAGCCGATAAAACCTTTAGTCGGGTAAAGGGCCAAGTGTTAACCGCCGATGCAATGGACGCACACAATACGTTTAAGCAGCCAAATAATTTGCAGCCTAAGGCCTACAAGCAAAAAGCCAAAGACGGAAAGCTAATACTTGATTTGCCAGCCAAGTCGGTTGTGGTGGTGGAATTGCTAGACTGAGTTTAGTCGTAGCTAAATGTTAGATGCGCTCTAGCGACGCAAGCAAGTGGTTCGCGCAATTAGAAAAGCCAGCTTATATGGGAAGCCATAAACGCTGGCTTTTTTATTGCGGCAATATTTTATGCTTGGCAAGGTTGCCTTTTTTACAGGGGCCTAGTTCAGTGGCGCTTTTGGGAGACGTTAACTCAATAAGTTTACGGCTGCCGTTGCGAAGTTCGTCAATTCCCCAGCGATAGCGAGGAATACTGTTAAATAACATATCAAACGAACCGTCGAGTTGCGCTAGGCGTAAGCCTTCGCTAAGTCGGTCGGCTAAAGCACTGTTGTGGCGATGGACAAAAAACCGGAANGTATTTGGGTAGTGCAGTAAAAGATTTTTCTCTATGACTAGACGTAGGTGAGGGCGACGCTCGGATTCTGTTTGTATTTGATAAATCCCCCGGGAAAAGTAATCGAAGCGCTTAGCCGACAGCATTTTAAAAATTTCTTCATAACCGGGCGCGGTTACCAAAGGTAATTTATTTTGTTTCATTATCGCTATATCTGGCCATTGNTCGCCCATTCCACCGGTAAGTTTTGCTAAGTCGGAGCGGGAATTTACCTGATCAAAACGTGGTTGATCATCCCCACGAATAAGTAGTAGTCGATAATTACTAAGATCTTTTAACAGGGAGTAGCCAACAGGCTGAAGGTCGCAGTCGTAATGAGAACTTGTGTTGCTCCAAATAACGTCAATATCGCCACTTTGTAGGGTTTGACGTAAACGGTCATCGACAACGACGGTATGATACTCCTTTACCTGAAAAGACCCGTGAGTAGCGATGGTTTTGGATAGTGCAAGCTTGAGGAGACGAATGAAGTAGTAGCCTTCGTGGTTNATGTCGTCAGACTCTGTAAGGGGCACAACGATAGTGTCGATTTCGTTAGTGTCTATATCGCTAGTGTCATTAGCTGCAGCTGCTACTAGCGGCAGCTGCCACAACAGCAGGAAATAAAGTAATTTCACTGTTATATAGCGATTAGATCTGTTTTTCGAATTGCCCATAGCAAAACTCTAGTATCGAACGGACGGCTGGTTACAAAAAATCATATTGCCAGTATAGCGGCTTAAGACTAAATACTAGACGAACTTGGCGCGAGAGTCAGCAATCACATTTTCAATGGCTGTTATTGGCTGCTGTTAACGGGGGATTGGGGTTGCACTCGGCTAGGCTTACGCCGCGTTGGTCGATGGGGCGCAAATTGATTTGCGTGCGTTTCTTTGTGGTTAGCTCACGCATTGCCCATTGATAGCGTGGGATGCTGTTAAATAACGCATCAAAAGAGCCGTCTTTTTGCGCGGCGAGTAATCCGGTCTCTATGCGCTGGGCGAGTAGAGTATTTTCCCGTTTTACAAAAAAATAAAACGCACTGGGGTAGTAGAGTTGAAGGTGGTCTTCTATTTTTAAATTAAGCTCAGGGTATAGGTTTACTTCAGACTGAACTTGAAAAACACCACGGGAAAAGTAGTCGAAACGTTTGGCCGCCAACATATGGAAAATTTTGCCGTAACCGGGAGCTGTAACAACCGGTAGATTGTTGGATTTCATCACCTNGGTATCCGGCCATTGCGCACCCATTCCACCTTTAAATTTTCTGAGTTGATCTAAGTTGGTAAGCTTACTAAAGCGCGGCTGATCGTCTTCTCTAATTAAAAGTAGTCGATAATTAGTAAGGTCTTTTAAAAGCGAAACGCCAATTGGGCGCATTTCACATTCGTACAGCGGGTTGGTATTGCTCCAAATAATATCAATGGGCCCTGTTTTTAATGTTTGCCGAAGACGGTTATCTACCGTAAAAGAGTCGTACTCTTGTAGTGTGTAGGGGCCGTATTCGGCAACGGTTTTGTTGAGGGCTAATTGTAATAGCCGAGTGAAATAGTAGTCTTCGTGATCGACATTATTAGAGCTGGATTTGGGAATAATAAACGTGGCACCGGCTTCGACTGGTGCTGATGATAAAACCAGGGTCAGCGAAGCGAAATAGAAGGCAGTTAAGTAGAGAACAGTTAAACAAAAGCTGTTGCAACAATAAGGGTTGCAACTGCGTGTAGCTACTTGACGTAGTTTTAACGACGAATTAAAAATCACAACTTTTCTCGCAACACGCTGTTTGCTGTAAAAGTACTGAACCAAAAAGTACCTAGCCATCACTTACGTATACATCATAGCCCATTATTAGCCAGAGCCGGGGGCGTAGGGGAATTTACGTGTTTTGAATTCGTCGAGTGTCCCACTTGGTGGTGTCAGCCCAGTTGGAATGGGCCGTTTTGAGAATGTTTGAAAATACAATACCGACGCGTCTCGCCACCAATTGGCCTCTTTTACCTGAATCTCTAAGGCCATCTTTACCTGGTTGAATTGAAGTGGGTCTATTTTGCCTTCGAGGTTCAGCCATTGCTCCTGCATAGCGGCGACATCTTCCGCACCTTTGTAGTAGTGCCGCACCAGCTCATCCCAAAGGCTGTGGCCGGATTGCATGGTGTAATCCCAGGCAAGGTGATGGAACCAAAGTAGAAGGTTTTCGGGGGTGGTTTCCGGCTTACTAAAGCGCTCTTTTAAGGGGGCGTGGTATTGGCTTACGGCATCCACACCGGTCGGTGAGCGGTCGAAACCAATGCCGTTTGCATCGGCACGATGATAATACACCGGTGTCCAATCGGCGCGACCAAGGTTGTCGACCCAGGGGCCAGGGCCGTAGTGGTGGCCGGTATCCATTAAGTGGTGAAGCCCGAGGGGGGTCATATAGTTAACCACCTGCTCGCGAGATGCCATCATCATGGCGGTCACTTTTTCTACAACAAGGGAGTCGGTCGAGAGTGTCATACGTACCCATTCTTCGGCAATGTGCTGCGAGCTTAGGCTGTGATCCCATGAAAGCCGGCCGAATACGTACCAGTTGGCCTGCAGAATAATATGCCCCGTCCAGTTTCTATCGCTGCCGATATTGGCAACGCCTGCCATACCGGAAATGCTGTTGTTAAACAGCGAGCCATCAATCACCTTGGCAACGCTAGAGCCTTCGCCTTTGGCGTAGGTGTCACTGCGCAACACCTCCTCGTACAGCGGCCCTAAATACGCGAGATGGGTACTAAAGCCCAAGTACTCTTGGGTGATTTGAAACTCCATCATTAGCGGCGTCTTGGGTGTGGCGCCAAATAGTGGGCTAAACGGTTCGCGCGGCTGGAAGTCGATGGGGCCATTTTTGACCTGCACTAAAACGTTATCGCGAAACTTGCCATCAAGCGGTTTAAATTCCGAATAGGCTTGTTTTGAACGCTCTTCATTTTTTTCGTTGGCGTAAACAAAGGCTCGCCACATCACCACACCTTTATAGGGGGCGAGTGCGTCGGCTAGCATATTGGCGCCCTCGGCGTGAGTGCGACCGAAGTCGCCGGGGCCGGGTTGGCCTTCGGAATTAGCTTTAACTAAAAATCCGCCGAAATCTGGAATGGTGGTGTAAATCTCTTTTACTTTTTCGTCCCACCATTTTTGTACATTTTTGTTGAGTGGGTCGGATGTTTCCAGGCCGCCTAATAATTGCGGTGAGCTAAATTTAATCGAGAGATAAACCTTAATACCGTAGGGCCGAAAAATATCCGCGAGGCTAGCGACCTTGGCGAGATATTCCGGTGTTAGCATAATCGGGTTGGCGTTGACGTTATTCAGCACGGTGCCATTAATGCCAATCGAAGCATTCGCGCGCGCATAATCATAGTAGCGCTGGTATTGGTAGTCGGGCAGCTTGTGCCAGTCCCAAATACTTTGCCCCGCGTAGCCGCGTTCTACATGACGATCGGGATTGTCCCAATGGTTGAGAATACGAATATCTAATGCCGGTTGTTGCTGTATATCGAGGTCGACAATCGCGCTGTGGGTTTGCACTAAACGCAGTAGATGGAAGCTACCGTAAAGAGCACCAACGTCGGTATTGGCTGCGACCAAAAGCTGGCGGCCATTTTTTAACTGCACGGTTTTGATTAGGTAGCCTTCGTCACCCACGGCCTTTAACTGGTCGAGTTAATTTTGCGCTGCGAATGGCTGTAGCTATGGTTTTCGATGAGCTTGGGGTGCCAATTANTAAGGTTGGGACATGGGTTGAATCGCCTTTATTGGCCGTTAGGTTGTTTAGGTGCTGCTCACGAACCTTTTCGCCGAGCAGGCNGGGTAGTGCGTAATCAAGTTCACTGCGTATTCGATCACTTGTGATCGAGTTGCCATCGACACGCCAGCTGCCAATTGCTTTCACGTAGTTTGAGCGCAATTCTGCGTCGCTAATCAGGTCGTACTTGAGCCAGAGGCGATAGCCATCTTCGCCACTTAATATTGGTTGAGCTTGGCTTGCTGATGCAAAAAATACGGTGGCAATGATTAGGCTATAGCGCTTTAAAAACGCCACCGCGCCCAGTTTTCTGAATCTAATATTCATTATTATTTTCTCTACTAAAAATTTTCTCGTATAAAAACACTCAAAATCAATTGCTGCGAACGATAGAAATAATTTGTTCGCGATATTGCGTGGCCGCTAAGTAGGGCGCTTGCCCTGAGCCAACGGTTAGTTTGGCGCGGCCAAAATAGTTTTGTGTGTTGCCTTGGTTATCAATATAGGTCATGGCGCTGGCAGGAATCGTAAACTGTAGTTGCTTGGTGTCGCCGCCGTTAAGCTCGCTGCGGTTAAATTCCACCAGCTGTCGCTGCGGTGTTGCAATCGGTGCATCTAGCAAGCTTAGGTAGACTTGGCTAACCTCTTCNCCGGCACGTTCGCTGCTATTGGTAAGCTTTACGGTAAGTTCTATATCGGTATTTTCGACAATCGTGATCGGTGTTTGTTGTGCGGCTTCACCATTGATAACGAGTTGGCTATAGCCGAAGTTACTGTAACTTAAGCCGTAGCCAAAGGGGTAAAGTGGCGTGCCGCGATAATAGCGATAGGTGCGATTTTCCATGGTGTAATCTTTAAAACCGGGTAGGTCATTTAGCCCTTTGTAAAAGGTGATCGGCAGTCGTCCCGATGGATTGGTGTCTCCCCATAAAAGTTTTGCCAGCGCTGTGCCGGTGGCTTCGCCTGGGTAAAACCCCTGCACAATGGCATTAAGATTTTTGTCTTCCCAATTTAANGCCATGGCGCTACCGCTAAAATTTACCAGTACAATTGGTTTCCCAAGCTTGCGAAGTTTGCGCAGTAGTTTCTTTTGCGCTTTGGGTAGTTCGATATCGGTGCGGTCGCCGTGGTCGAAGCCTTTAATCGATACCGGCATTTCTTCGCCTTCTAAGTCCGCCGAAATTCCGCCCATAAAAATAATGACATCGGCTTTTTTGCCAGCGGCAATGGCTTCGGTTTGGAGGTCGCGCGAGTGATTAATCCAGCGCAGTTGTGCATAGGCGTCGATTGGATTGCCCCACCAGGTGCGCAAGAAAGTTTGTTCGGCGCTAAAGACATAATGTTCACCTGCGTTTAATGTTATTGGCCCCCGTACTTCCTTGCCGTTAATGGTGAGGGTTTCGCGGGTTTTAAATTCGTATTCGCCGCTGTTTTGCGGAACTAGCACGCCGCTCCACTGCACCGTAAATTCATCGCGCAGGCTGTTGTCGAGCGGCGAACGCGACCAATAGAAATCAATGTTGGCATCAACGCGGCTGATGCTAGCGGTTGTTTCGGTGGTACGCTTGCTGCTTTCATGCGGGCCATCTGAATTTATGGCGTAGTAGTTGGCGATTAAGCCGGGTTCGAGTACGCCATTGTTATCGTGGAAAAAATTTTCTGGCCCGACGACATCAAAGTGGCTGTATTGCTGCTGCGCTAGGGCAGAACCCGGAGCGTAGCTAACGTTGTTCTCACCTAGGTAGGATTGAATCCCCGCGAGTGGCGTAACCGGATTAATGGGTTCGCCATTGTAGTTGCCGATTAGGACTGTTGGGTTGGTGGCATTGGGGCCAATTACCGCAACTGATATGTTTTTGTCTAACGGCAGAACGCCATCATTTTTTAATAAAACAAATGATTTTTCTGCAGCTGTTTCGGTTAGTGTTAAATGTTGTGTACTGCCGACTTGGTCGAGGCTTAGTTTGCTAAAAGGCACGGCGTCTTGCGGGTCGAACATGCCCAGCTTAAAGCGCGTGTGGAATAATCTTTTGACGGCGGTATCGATTTCTTGTTCGGTTATTAGGCCGCGCTGTAGCGCAAAATGTAAATTGCTAAACACACTGAGGTGATCGGTGCCGCAATTAAGGTCGGTACCGGTACGTACGGCGCGCGCTGCCGCCGCCGCTGGCGACTTGACCACTCTATGGCCGTCGAACCGATAAAAATCCCAAATGGCGCCGCAGTCAGAGACAACATGGCCATCGAATTGATAGCGGTCGCGCAGAATATCTTTGAGCAACTTTGAGTTGCCGCAGGCTGGCTCGCCATTTACACGGTTGTAGGCGCACATAACCGATTCGACATTGGCTTCGACCACGGCTTTTTCAAACGCGGGGAGGTAGGTTTCGTAGAGGTCTTTGTCGCTTGGGTGATAATCGTCGGAGTGGCGAGATTTTTCTGGGCCGCTGTGTACTGCAAAGTGTTTGGCCATCGCCGCAGTTTTAAGATATTTCGGGTCGTCGCCTTGTAAGCCCTGAATAAATTCCACGGCGAGTTCGCCGGTTAGGTAGGGGTCTTCGCCGTAGGTTTCTTGTCCGCGCCCCCAGCGTGGATCGCGGAAAATATTAATATTCGGCGACCAAAAGGTTAAGCCGGTATAACGAAACACCACATCGTTGTCGATAAAGTTGTGATACTTCGCGCGGCCTTCGTCGGAAATGGCGGTGGCGATTTCATGGTGAAGTTCGCGATCCCACATGGCCGCTAAGCCGATAGCCTGCGGGAATACCGTGGCTTTCCCGGCGCGAGCCACACCGTGTAGTGCTTCGTTCCACCAGTTGTATTCGGGAATGCCTAAACGCTCAATCGCTGGAGNCTCGTTGTACATTTGGGCGATTTTTTCGCTAGTGGTCATGCGTGCAACGAGGTCGTCGACCCGTTGCTCGATGCTTAGCGCAGTATTTAAATAGGGAACCTCAGAGGTGCTTTCTGCTGTATTGGCGTTTGCGCTAGCAGTCGTAAAGCCGATTGTTGAACATAAGGTGGTGAAAGCTAGCCAGCGGGCGACGGATTTTTACAAGGAACATGGGATCTCGCTTTGTAAGTGCAGGAAAGACGTAACCTCTATGGTAATAGTAAAAATGACTATTTCCCAGCAGGCTAGATAAATATATACCCAGCAAATGTATGGCTTGGGCTATTTATTGATAGTTGAAAATACAAGCGTAGCAGCCCTGGGGAAAGGCATTAAAGGTTGCGCTGGATAAAGAAGGGGGCGGGAAGTGCTATTTAGCGTCTACCCGCATAGAGCGTTGTTTTTCACGGTCCCAGTCGCGTTCCTTGGCAGATTCGCGCTTGTCGTGAAGCTGTTTACCCTTGGCAATGGCGATTTCGCATTTTACCAAGTGCTGCTTCCAGTAAAGAGCGGTGGCCACAAATGGTGTAGCCTTTTTGCTCGGTTGCTTCACGCAGTTTATTGAGCTCGCGACGGTGCAACAGCAGCTTGCGAGTGCGAGTGGGTTCGGTAACGAAATGCGTTGAGGCTTGGGGTAATGGCTGAATCTGTACGCCGTGGAGCCAGGCTTCGTCGCGGTGGAATACCACGTAACTTTCGGTTAGCTGGCCACGCTGTGCGCGCAGTGCTTTTACTTCCCAACCGGTGAGCGCAAGTCCAGCCTCGAATCTATCTTCAATAAAATAGTCGTGCCGCGCGCGTCGATTTTGGGCGATGGTGTTATCGCCAGGTTTTTTCTTTTTAGAAGCCATGGCGGCGGATTATAGGGCCTGCGTCCGTCATATCCTAGTCTTCTTCCTGTAATAACCGCTACAATCGCCGCAAACATAACGATTTTTAATATCGCTTGGGGAGAGCATCCATGGATAAACGCAAAATGCATGGGGTATGGGCAAGTCGCTGGACCTTTATCCTTGCAGCCACTGGGTCTGCTGTTGGCTTGGGGAATATTTGGAAATTCCCTTATATTGCAGGCGAAAATGGTGGCGGTGCTTTTGTTCTGATCTACCTGCTGTGTATCGCGCTCATCGGTATTCCGGTAATGATGGCGGAGGTGTTAATTGGCCGCCGCGGTAGAATGAGCCCCATCAACGCCATGCGCTACGTTACCAGTGAGGCCGGTTTGCACGGCGGCTGGACGGCGATTGGCTGGATGGGGGTGGTCGCCGGATTAATGATAATGGCTTTTTATAGTGTTGTAGCCGGCTGGGCGGTTAACTACATTTTTGCGCTGGCTTCGGGTGAGTTTAGCAGCGCTGTGGGGACGGTCAGTACAGGTTATTTTGATGCGCTACTTGCCAATAACGGTAAGCAAGCCATGTGGCACAGCATTTTTAGCTTTATGACCTTTGCGGTGGTCGCGGCGGGTGTTACCCGAGGTTTGGGTATGGTGGCGAGAGTGTTGATGCCATTTTTGTTTGTTGTTTTGATTTTGCTGCTCGGCTATGGCGTGGTTGAAGGTGACTTTGCGGCGGCGTTTCGTTTTTTGTTCGAATTTCATTTTGAAAAGCTTACTTGGAATGGTGTGCTAGTCGCACTTGGTCACGCCTTCTTTACCTTGAGCTTGGGGATGGGAGCAATCATGGCCTACGGCGCCTATATGCCAGACCATTCATCAATCGGCCGTACCATTATTACTGTAGGGCTATTAGATACGGTGGTGGCTTTGGTCGCTGGTTTGGCTATATTCCCTATCGTTTTTGCAACGCCGGGGATTGAGCCTGGCTCTGGCCCTGGGTTGATGTTTGTTAGCTTGCCCGTAGCCTTTGGCTCAATGCCACTGGGGCTAATATTTGGCACACTGTTTTTCATGCTGGTGACGGTCGCCGCGTGGAGCTCGGCCGTATCGCTCATTGAGCCGGGTGTGGCTTGGCTAGTGGAAACCGGTAAGTTCAACCGAATCAAAGCGACATTCCTGTTGGCGTTTGTTGCTTGGTGTGGTGGTTTGGCTTCTATTTGGAACGGTGCGATCTTTAATGCGCTCGATTTTCTTACTGCGCAAATTATGTTGCCGCTTGGCGGTTTGTTTATCGCGGTGTTTGTCGGCTGGTTAATGAAACGAGACGTGGTTGCCAAGGAGATGGACGGCGAAGAACATCCGTTATTCGAAATTTGGCGTTTCGTTTTGCGCTATATTTCGCCGGTATTGGTGGCGTTGGTTATGGGACTTAGCCTTTACAGTAAATTGTTCGGCTAGGAGCGGGAATGAAACGAATAGAGCGATCTGCGCTGGTGGGTTATTCCGCCGAACAAATGTATCAGCTGGTTAACGATTTTGAATCCTACCCGCAATTTATGAAAGGCTGTGTAGGAGCTGAACTGTTGTCGCGAGGTGAGGACTGGTTAGAAGCGCGTCTAGAGCTGTCTAAGGCGGGTATCCAGCAGTCATTCGTGACACACAATGACCTGATTCCGCCAACGACCATGCGCTTACGGTTAGTCGAAGGGCCCTTCACGCATATGGAGGGGGAGTGGTTTTTTCAGGCTCTCTCTGCCACTGCGTGTAAAGTCAACTTCTGGCTAGAGTTTGAGTTTTCCAATAAACTGCTCGGCTTCGCGGCTGGTCGTTTATTTGAGCAGGCGGCCAGTGAGCAGGTTGATGCATTGTGTCGACGTGCGAAAACCGTTTACGGCTAGTTGCTTTCACGTCCGGTATGTTTGTGTAAGTACCTTACGGCGGCTAAGTGATAGCTAAATTTAAAAGTGTCTTTGTAGGCTTAGATTATTGTGAGTGATATTGAACCCGTAAGTGTAGAAGTCGCCTATGCTCTGCCGCACAAGCAGAGAATTATTGAGGTGCTGGTAGCGCCGGGCACCACCGCTTATGTAGCGGTAGAGAAGTCTGGGATAGTGAAAGANTTCCCTGACGTGGATCTCGANAATGCAAAAATGGGATTGTTTGGCCAAGCGCTAGGCACCAAGGGCTTGAAGCCACCGCGTGAATATGAAGTGCAAAGTGGTGATCGCATTGAGATTTATCGACCGCTAATTTGTGATCCAAAAGAAGTTAGGCGCAAGCGTGCCGAAAAAAATAAGGGCTAAGACCGAGATCTTAGCCCTTATTTTGGGGCCGATATTGCCAAAACCTGCTATTGGCATTGTAGGAGGCTCTTTGTGTCGTCTAGCTATGTGTTTAGCTAGCCTTTTGAGCTTTGTGGCTCTTCTCTAGGCAGAGTCGTTGATTGGTTCGCGCGGTGCCTGAGGGGGCAGCTCGTTGCCATTTTTCGGACTCGACTCATCGTCAACGCTTTCGGCATCATCAGAATTGCCTGTTGAGTCAGCTTTGTCTTTGTCGGCGCTACTTTTGCGCGCTTTGCGTGAAGGTTGGTAATCTCCTTCCCAGCTCACTACGCGTTCGTTTTCAAAGAACACCTTAAAGTGGTATTCCTTAATCACCTTTTCGCCGCGTCGTACGTTGTAGTAGTAATCCCAGCGATCTGGGTGGAACGAGTCGGTAATAAGCGCATTCCCCATTACGAAGCGTACCTGCTCGGGGGTCATGCCAACTTCTAACTGTTCTACCATATCTTCTTCAACGTAGTTCCCTTGTTGCACGAAAATGCGATATGCCCAAGGGAATTGGAAGTTGGAACAGCCACTGAGGTGAAAGGCTAGAAGGGCGCTAATGACGATTTTAAATGTTAATTTCATATCTACGGTTTTCAAAACTCAATAGGGCGGGGATAATACCCGAAAATTCAATAAGACGCTAAGCCCACGCGAGGAGCGATTAGATGGCAATGGAAAATCAGGAATTACGCAAAGCAGGCCTGAAGGTAACTCTACCGCGAGTTAAGATTCTGCAATTGCTAGAAAATTCCGAAGATCGTCATTTAAGTGCAGAAGATGTCTATAAATTGTTGTTAGAAGCCGGTGAAGATGTCGGTTTGGCGACGGTATATCGTGTCTTAACACAGTTTGAAAGTGCCGGTTTGGTTGAGCGGCACAACTTTGATGGCGGTCATTCGGTGTTCGAACTGGATCGCGGCGATCATCACGATCATATGGTGTGTATCGAAAGTGGAACCGTAATTGAGTTTCACAATGAGAAAATTGAATCGCTACAGCGCGAAATAGCGGCTGAGCATGGCTACGAAATTTCGGGTCACAGTTTGGTTCTTTACGTAAAACCGCTTAAAAGCTAGAAATCGCTAGCCTAGATAAGTATTGCCATCTTTGCCGCTTGCGCCGGACGGTATAGCTAAAAGTAGCTAGAGCCAGAAACCTCCAGACCCAGAAGTCGCCAAAATAAAAACAGCCAGAAGCGGTCAAATTTCGAGTGCTTAGGTTTTGCTGTTGTTTTTCTTCACATGAGCGCCGTTGATATAGTTTAGGCGCCGGCACCCTGCNGCATCATTTCCTTGGCGTGCGCGAGAGACTTTTGAGAGTCTGCTGGGCCGCCCATCATCCGCGCGATTTCTGCGATTTTTTCCTTGTCCGATAGTTCTGCCACCCGTGAAAGGGTTTCTTTTTCGTTACTCTGTTTGCTCACGAGCAAGTGGTGGTGAGCTTTGCTTGCCACTTGCGCCAAGTGAGTTACACAGAAAATTTGTGCCGACTGGCCCAATTCACGCAGCAGTTTGCCTACTTCATCCCCTGTAGCGCCGCCAATACCAACATCAACTTCGTCGAAGATGAGTGTAGGTGTTGTAGATGTTTGCGCGGTTACCACTTGAATGGCTAGGCTTACGCGTGACAATTCGCCGCCAGATGCAACTTTGACCAATGGCTTTGCCGCTTGCCCTGGGTTTGTGCTGATCAAGAATTCAACCATTTCATTGCCATTGATGCTGGGTTCGTGCAGTTGTGTATCGCTAGCGGAATTGAGTGCGATACTGAGATTTGCGTTGCTCATTGCCAGTTGGGCAAGCTTGTCGTTAACCGCTTTAGCAAGACGTGCGGCCGCGAATTGGCGTTGTTCGCTGAGCTCGTTGGCAAGCTGTCGGTATATCTTTTCGATGTTGGCGCGCTGCTGTTCTAGCGCTTCTATTTGTTCGTCTCCACTTTGCAGCCCCGCCAATTCTTGGCTGAGGTTGTTGTGGAGCTCTTCGAGCGCCTCTGGTGTAACCCGGTGTTTGCGCGCAATATCGTAAATCGCACTCAGGCGGGCCTCGACTTCGGGCAGCCGTGCGGGGTCGGCATCTTGTCCGTCTAGGTAGCGATCTAGTTCTGATTGAGCTTCTTGAACATGAATCAAGGCATTGCGCAGGAGTGATTCCGCTTCGCTAACGCCAGTGGGTGTGGAGTCGAGTTTTTGCAGAAGTGCCACGGCTTGATTGATTCGGTCTTGCAGGCCTTCGTCGTCGCTGCAGAGGCTGACAACGTGGCGGCAGTGGGTGTCGATAGTCTCGGCATTGGCGAGATGGTTTTGCTCGGCTTCCAACTGCTGTAATTCGCCCGGTTCCAGCCCCAGTTGATCCAGCTCTTGCACCTGATAGTGCAGTAGCTGAAAGCGCGCGTTTAGTTCGTCGTTTTGGCTCTGCATTTCCATAAGAGTATTGTTTAGGTCGCGCCATTCTCGGTAGGACTCTTTGACCTGCTTCGATAAGGGTTGTAAACCGCCGAAGGCGTCGAGTAGGCGCTGATGTGTTTTGGTGTTGAGAAGTGACTGGTGTTCGTGCTGGCTGTGGATATCTATCAGCATGTCGCCGAGCGTTCGCAGCTGGCTAAGGGTGACGGTCTGGCCGTTAATGTAAGAGCGTGAGCGACCGTCGGTAGCGATAATACGCCTTAAAATACACTCGTCACCCGCCGCAAGCTCATGCTCTAGCAGCCATTTTTTTGCAAAGGAGAGCTGGCTTATATCAAAGCTAGCGTGAATCTCAGCTTTCTTTTTACCTACTCGAACCTTGTCAGCTTCCGCGCGATCGCCAAGCGCTAAAACCCAGAGCACCCAGCATAATCGACTTACCTGCGCCGGTTTCCCCTGTGATGGTGCTGAGCCCGCTATGCAGCTCGAGATCGAGCTGGTCGACTAAGGTGAAATCGGTGATGTGAAGGTGAGTTAGCACAGGTAGTCCTCGTGGCGAACGGTTTTCGGGCTGGGATGTAACTTCGTCTGTTTAGTGTTTTTATATCCAGTGGTTGGTGGCTATTTATACAGTGGTTTATGTTTTGGTTGCAAGTAAATTTTAAGAATTGTTCGGTCAGCGTACTTTTTACTCAAAAGATGATGAGCTTTTAGGCTTGAATGTGTCGGTGTCGCCCCCATATTGGCAGGCAAACTAAACTAGGTTATTCGCACAATTGTTACTTGGGAGATGAGTGTGATCGACGATAAGCAAACACAAAACGAAGCGGCCGACGGCTTGGAAGAGGATCAGGTGACCCTCGACGCCGAGTTAGATTCGAGCGGTGAACCGCAACCTGCGTCAGAGCAAGCTTCTGATCGCGAAGAGTTGTTGGCAACTATTGCGCGCTTGGAGCAAGAGCTGCAGGACGCCAAAGAGCAGGTGTTACGCACCGCTGCAGAGGCGCAAAATGTACGTCGCCGTGCGGAGATGGACGTTGAAAAGGCTCACAAGTTCGGCGTAGAAAAATTTGTCAGCGATATGCTGCCGGTTGCCGATAACTTAGTGCGCGCTGTCGACGCCGCGAGCGCTGAGGGTGCTGAAAATGTCAGCCGTAATTGAAGGCGTAGAGTTGACCTTGAAATCGCTTATGGACGGACTTAAGCGCCACAATGTAGAAACCGTTAATCCTGAAGGTGAGCCCTTCGACCCACAGCTGCACCAGGCGATGACCGCAGTGCCTCAGCCAGATGTAGAGCCTAACACCGTGATCAATGTGTTCCAGTGTGGCTACACCTTGCACGGCCGTTTGGTCCGTCCGGCGATGGTGGTGGTGTCGAAAGCACCTGAATAAATAATGTGCAGCCCTTGAATAATCTCAGGCGGCACCAATATTGAAGAACAAGCGAGCAGCGGTGCTGACAAGGTGTTACATCTAGAGATCAGCCCGCCATGATCAGACAAGAATTTTACCAGCGTGCCTAGGCCCGCTGGCGCAAAGACAAACTGGAGACTTTAAATGGGTAAAATAATCGGAATTGACTTGGGAACCACTAACTCCTGTGTATCGGTGTTGGAGGGTAACAAAGCAAAAGTAATTGAAAACTCCGAGGGTGATCGCACGACCCCTTCGATTGTTGCCTTTACCGACGACAATGAAGTGTTAGTTGGCCAGAGCGCAAAGCGTCAAGCGGTTACCAATCCTGCCAATACGCTCTACGCAGTAAAGCGTTTGATTGGCCGTAAATTCCAAGATGACGTCGTTCAAAAAGATATCAAGATGGTGCCTTACAAAATCGTTGCTGCCGATAATGGTGATGCATGGGTGGAAGTAAAAGGTGACAGCAAGGCGCCACCGCAGATTTCTGCCGAAGTGCTAAAGAAAATGAAGAAGACCGCTGAAGATTATCTTGGTGAAGCGGTAACGGAAGCGGTTATTACCGTACCGGCTTACTTTAATGATTCGCAGCGTCAGGCAACTAAAGATGCAGGCAAGATCGCAGGCTTAGATGTTAAGCGTATTATCAACGAGCCAACGGCTGCGGCTTTGGCCTACGGTATGGATAAGGCTCAAGGCGACCGTACTATCGCGGTATACGATTTGGGTGGTGGTACCTTCGATATTTCTATTATCGAAATCGCTGATGTTGATGGCGAGCATCAGTTTGAAGTGTTGTCTACCAATGGTGACACCTTTTTGGGTGGTGAAGATTTCGATATGCGTTTAATCGAGTATTTTGCCGCTGAATTTAAAAAGACCAGCGGGATCGATTTACACAGTGACCCATTAGCATTGCAACGCTTAAAAGAAGCCGCCGAAAAAGCCAAAATCGAGCTTAGCTCTAGCCAGCAGACTGAAGTGAACCTGCCTTATATTACTGCTGATGCGAGCGGTCCTAAGCACTTGGTGGTGAAGTTGTCGCGCGCAAANCTGGAATCTTTAGTTGAAGATTTGGTGCAGCGTTCAATCGAGCCGTTAAAAGTTGCTTTGAAAGACGCAGATTTATCTGTAGGTCAAATTGATGATGTGATTTTGGTAGGTGGCCAAACGCGTATGCCTATGGTTCAGCAGAAAGTTGCTGAGTTCTTCGGTAAAGAGCCACGCAAAGATGTAAACCCAGATGAAGCCGTTGCCATGGGTGCAGCCATTCAAGGTGCGGTATTGTCCGGTGATGTTAAAGATGTATTGCTACTTGATGTGAGCCCGCTAACCCTCGGTATTGAAACTGCTGGTGGTGTTGCGACGGCTTTGATCGAGAAGAACACGACCATCCCGACTAAAAAATCACAGGTATTTTCGACCGCTGACGACAATCAAACTGCGGTAACTATTCACGTAGTTCAGGGGGAGCGTAAGCAAGCTAGCCAAAACAAATCTTTGGGACGTTTTGACTTGGCTGATATTCCACCCGCGCCGCGCGGCATGCCACAAATTGAAGTGACCTTCGATATTGATGCCAACGGTATTTTGAATGTGTCCGCACAGGATAAAGCTACGGGCAAACAGCAGTCGATTGTTATTAAAGCATCTTCTGGTTTGAGCGATGAAGAAATCGAGAAGATGGTAAAAGATGCAGAGGCTAACGCTGAAGCTGACCGCCAGTTTGAAGAGGTGGTAACTGCACGTAACACTTTGGAAGGTTTAGTTCATGCGACCAAGAAAACGCTTGAAGAGGCTGGTGATAAGGCGACGGCTGAGGAAAAGGCGGCCATTGACGAAGCTATTTCTGAAGCCGAGACGGCTGCTAAAGGCAACGACAAGGAAGCTATGGAAGCGGCTACGAAAAAGCTAACCGACGCTTCTGGGTCATTGGCGCAAAAGCTCTACGCCGAACAGCAGGCTGCTGGCGCTCAAGCCGGTGCAGAATCTGCAGCAGAAAAGCCCGCCGATGACGGTGTGGTAGACGCTGAGTTCGAAGAAGTTAAAGACGAAAACAAGTAGGCGAAATCCGGCGAGCTATGGGCACATTTGTCTCTAGCTCGTTGATAGCAGGCCGCGATGTAGGCGTATTTGACGGGGCGAGTCCCTTGTAGCCTAACAGCCGTACTGCCGCAAACACCGGATTTACGTCCGGTTTTTGTGTGCTTGGAGGTTGAGAAAAGAGCGCGGAAAACTAGGGTGGCGAGTGTTGGCTAAGCCCAATTTGTTGTTAAGGCCAAGACTGGCTCATCGCCTACCATATTAACCAGACGTAAAAATACAGAACCAATCCTATGTCCAAACGCGATTATTACGAAATTCTAGGTGTCTCCAAAGATGTTTCCGGCCCTGAGCTAAAGAAAGCTTATCGCAAGGTGGCCATGAAGCATCACCCAGACCGTAACGAAGGCAACAAAGAATCTGAAGAAAAGTTTAAGGAGGCCAGCGAGGCCTACGAAGTACTTTCCGATGCGCAAAAGCGTAATGCCTACGATCAATACGGGCACGCCGGTGTAGAAGGTGCCGGTGGTATGGGTGGCGGCGGCCAAGGGTTTGGCAATTTCTCCGATATTTTTGGTGACGTGTTCGGCGATATTTTTGGTGGTGCTGGGGGCGGCGGTGGTCGTCGTGGTGGCCCGGCGCGGGGGTCCGATTTACGCTATACCCTAGACTTAAATCTTGAGGATGCAGTTAAGGGTACGACGGTAAAAATTAAAGTGCCGACATTGGTTAGCTGTAAGCCCTGTAAGGGCAGTGGTGCTAAGCCAGGTAGCAGTCCAACCACATGTAATACCTGTGGTGGCCACGGGCAGGTGCGTATGCAGCAGGGCTTTTTCTCTGTGCAGCAGACATGCCCTACGTGTCGCGGTAAAGGGCAAAGTATTTCTGACCCCTGTACCAGTTGTCGTGGTCAAGGACGCATCGAAGAAACGAAAACACTTTCGGTAAAAGTGCCGCCGGGTGTCGATACTGGCGATCGTATTCGCTTGGCGGGTGAAGGTGAGGCCGGAGCCGATGGAGGCCCAGCTGGAGATTTGTATGTGCAGGTCTCAGTTAAAGATCACGCTATTTTCCAGCGTGACGGTAACAACCTTTATTGCGAGGTGCCGATTAGTATTTTTGATGCCTGTATCGGCGGCGAAATTGAAGTGCCTACCCTCGACGGTAGAGTTAAGTTGAAAGTGCCAGCTGAAACCCAAACCGGTAAATTGTTCCGTTTGCGCGGCAAGGGCGTTGTTCCCGTAAGGGGCGGCAGTAGCGGTGATTTGTTGTGTCGCGTTATATTAGAAACGCCAGTGAACCTTTCTCGCAAGCAAAAAGAATTGCTCGAAGAATTAAAGTCCAGTTTTAAAGGTGACACAAATTCACCGAAGCAGCACAGCTGGTTTGATGGAATGAAAAATTTTTTCGGTGATATGAAAATGTAATAGAGCTGCGGCGCCGCCGGTGTCGTTGTTTTACTTTAACGCTCAACATCCCTTTAGGTCCGATGCGACAATGAAATCCATAGTCAATACATTCTTCAAGGGGATGTTGTTTGTCCTGCCCTTAGTTATCACCTTTGGTTTGATATATTGGGTGTTTAGCTCTGCAGAATCCCTGCTAAAAATTCCGCTGCAATGGTTGCTTCCGTCCGGTTGGTATATTCCTGGAATGGGTTTGTTTTTTTCAGTTGTACTGATTTTTGTTATCGGTGTGCTGGTACAGGCCTATTTAATTCGCCACTTATTTCGCTGGTTAGAAATACTGGTGGGACGCATTCCTCTGGTTAAAACCCTATACGGTAGCGCCAAAGATCTTTTGCATTTTATGGCGGGAGACACCAACCAAGATATGCAAAAAGTCGTGATGGTAACGCTCGATCAGGACGTGCGTATGATCGGCTTTGTTACTCGCGATAAGGTTAGCCTCGGCAGTGTTAACGATCTACAAGCCGTGTACTTGCCTATGAGTTATCAGATGGGTGGCTATTTAATCTACCTGCCTAAAGATCGATGCGAAGAGTTGGATATCCCGGTACAGCAGGCTATGCAGCAGGTATTAACGGCGAATATGACACAGCACAAATCTTAATTTCGGAACCCATTTTCATGACAATCAGAATTGCAGTAACCGGCGCCGGTGGGCGCATGGGAAAGACCTTAATTGAAGCGGTACAGCTTGCCGAGGGCGCACAGCTAGCCGCGGCAATCGAACGCCCCGAAAGTAGCTTGCTGGGCGCTGATGCCGGTGAGCTTGCCGGGGTTGGTCGTATTGGTGTGAGTGTGGTTGGCAGTATTGCCGATGTTGTAAATGATTTTGATGTGCTCATCGACTTTACTGCGCCTGAGGCAACACTAGCAAATGCTCAAGTGTGTGCCAATGCCGGTAAAAGTATGGTGGTAGGCACTACAGGTTTTTCTAGCGAACAGAAAAGCGCGTTTGATGCGGCGGTTAAACCAATCGCTTTGTGTATGGCCTCAAATTTCAGTACCGGTGTAAATCTTTGTTTTAAACTTCTGGATATGGCGGCGCGCGTTCTTGGTGACGAAGTTGATATTGAAGTCTACGAGGCGCACCACCGTCACAAAGTTGATGCGCCTTCGGGCACTGCATTGAGCATGGGTGAGGTTTTGGCCAATGCGTTGGGTCGCGACTTAAACGACGTGGCCGTTTACGGGCGCGAAGGTCAGACCGGTGCTCGCGACCGCAACACCATTGGTTTTGCCACCGTGCGTGGTGGCGATGTTGTGGGTGATCACACGGTTTCCTTTCTCGCCGATGGCGAGCGCGTTGAAATTACCCACAAAGCGTCGAGTCGTATGTCGTTCGCGCGAGGCGCTGTGCGCGCCGCGATTTGGGTTGCCGCTCAGGCCGCGGGTCGTTATGACATGCAAGATGTACTAGATCTGCGCTAATGACAAATTCAACAGCGTCCACCGCAGCGGAGCGAAAAGGCCTCTGGGGGATGAGTCGCCCCTTACTTGTCGAGCAGAGTCTTCAGCTTAGCGTGCCCCTGCTCGATACATTCTTTCTCAGTCGTGTCAGTGATTCCGCCGCTTCGGCTGCGGGATCAATGGCGCCTGTGATTTTTTTCTGCGTGAACATACTCTTTGTCACCGTCTTTTCCGGCTCGAGTATCGCTAGCCAGCGTCTAGGTGCGGGCAGCGATGAAAAAGCTGCGGCGACAATTGCCACCTATGCCCTCTGGATATTCCTGTTGGGCGGATTGTTAACCGCCGTCGTCTATTTTGCATCTCCATTCGTGACCCTGTTTATGGGTCCTGCCGACTGAAGTGCGTTTGGATGCCGACATCTACATGAGTATCGTTTGTTGGCTGATGTTTATCTGGGCTGGCAAGCTGGTGTTTCAAAGTATTCTGAACGTTTACGGTCAGCCACAGTGGAATATGTATGCCAATACCGTGTTTTTTCTGGCTAATCTGCTGGGCAATAGCGTTGTAGTGTTTGGTTTGTTCGGCTTCCCGAAGATGGGGATCGAAGGTGTGGCCTGGGCCAGTGTGGTCGGCTCAGCTGCTGGTGTAGTTGTCAGCGGATTGGCGGTGTTTCTGCGGATAAAGTTGAAGATCAGCTGGCAGCGACTGCGCCAGGAGTTTCGCCCTGCGAGCGGTCATATCGGTCGGATTGCGCTGCCAAGCATGATCGAACCCTTGTCGTTCGACCTCAATATGATCGTATTAAATAGCTTCGCCGCGAGCTTGGGTGCGGCGGCCTTGGCAGCGAAGGTTTACACCTTCAACACTTTTTTAATGGGGCTGATTGTCAGCCTTGCCTTAACCATGGCGACCGAAGTNTTGATCTGTCAGAAAGTGGGTGCCGGCAAATATCACGAGGCCATGGCGCAGATGCGNCAAAGCTTAAGGGCTGCGCTTTGGGGCGCCGGGGCCGTGGCATTCGTTCTTCTGCTTTTACATCGACCGGTTATGGGGCTTTATACTGACGATGAGTGGTTGTTAGGCGGCGCCTTTTGGTTTTTCCTGCTGGCCGCTATTTCGGAGCCGCCGCGAACCTTGAATATCATGGTTGGCGGCGTGTTACGCGCTACCGGCGACGGCTTCCTGATCTCGATGATAGGGCCGTTATTTACCTGGACGGTGGCGCTTCCTGCAGCTTATCTTATGGTGTTTGTGTTGGAGTGGGGGGTTTACGGCATACTGTTGTCGGCGATTCTCGATGAAAGCTGTCGCGCCATCATGTACTGGCGTCGATGGAAGTTAAACCGTTGGCAGCACACCCATGTTCATGCCCGCGAGCAGAAAGCGATGGCCGCAAAGGCTTAAGGCCTCAATTTCAGGCAGCTTCTCGTGGACAGCAATAGGCGGTTTGCAGTAGAATCCGCCCTCAAATCAGGCACGAGCTGCCAGCCCTAAATACTAGGGTTCATGATTTCTCAAGAGCGAGGTTTTGGCGCATAGTCGTAACCTCGCTTTTTTGCAATAAGCCGTTCGAATACTTCTATATGAATCAGGGTGTTAAGCCCAGATGAACATGCTCCAGCGATGCTGATGAGTATGCTCTTTCGTGCGGCCTGAAGCAGGTAAAAGTGTATATTTAGCAATTAATCAGGCAACTGATTACAGGTGGAGGACGTCCTTTTGGCGGTAGCGCAATTAACAGATGATCAGGTGATGCAGCAGTTAACCGGTAAGGCGAGCCGCCCTGCAATTCTGGTTTTAGAAGATGGCAGTGTATTTAAGGGCGTTTCAATCGGCGCCGAGGGCAAGTCGGTCGGTGAGGTCGTTTTTAATACCGCGATTACCGGCTACCAAGAAATTTTGACTGACCCCTCTTATGCTCGCCAAATTATTACTCTCACATACCCCCATATCGGCAACACCGGTACCAATGACGAAGACGAAGAATGCAGCACTATTTGGTCTGCGGGCTTGGTGATTCGTGACCTTCCGCTTCTGAGTAGCAATTTCCGCAACCAGCAAACGCTGGACGATTATCTTAAAGCCAAAAACATCCTCGGCATTGCCGATATTGATACCCGCCGCTTGACCCGAATACTGCGAGATAAAGGTGCGCAGAATGGCTGCATCATGGCCGGTGACGTGGATGAGGCTGAAGCCTTAGCTGCGGCTAAGGGTTTCTCCGGGTTGCAAGGTTTGGATTTGGCAAAAGAAGTGAGCACCGCCAGCACCTATACTTGGGATGCCGGCAGCTGGACCTTGGGCGAGGGCTTCGGCTCACTGCCAGAGGGTAAGCGCTTTAAAGTTGTGGCTTACGACTTTGGCGCCAAGCGCAATATTCTGCGGATGTTAGTCGATCGTGGCTGTGAGCTAACCGTTGTGCCAGCCGAGACGCCAGCCGAAACGGTTTTGGCGATGAATCCTGACGGAATCTTTCTATCCAACGGCCCTGGTGATCCAGAGCCTTGCGATTATGCGATTGCGGCTATTAAAACCTTCTTAGATAAAAATATTCCAATCTTCGGAATCTGCTTAGGTCATCAGCTATTGGCCTTGGCGAGTGGTGCTAAGACCGTGAAAATGAAATTCGGTCACCACGGCGGCAATCATCCGGTACAGGATTTGAAAACCGGTAAAGTAATGATCACCAGTCAGAACCACGGTTTCGCGGCCGATGAAGCGACTCTGCCAGATTGTTTGGTTGCCACGCACAAGTCGCTGTTTGATGGATCACTGCAAGGGATTCACCGCACCGACAAGCCGGCGTTTAGTTTTCAGGGGCATCCAGAGGCAAGTCCTGGACCGCACGATGCCGCCGAGTTATTTGATCACTTTATTGAACTGATGAACGCTCGATAGCGTGAGCGTTTAAGATTTAGTTGAGAATTTAGGTTTAAAACGAAAGCACCGCATATATGGTGGTGCAATATCGGGAATAGAAAGCGTAATGCCAAAACGTACAGATTTAAAAAGCATCTTAATCATCGGCGCTGGCCCAATCGTAATTGGACAGGCCTGTGAGTTCGACTACTCTGGTGCCCAGGCTTGTAAAGCCCTGCGCGAAGAGGGCTACCGAGTTATTTTGGTTAACTCGAACCCCGCCACCATCATGACCGATCCGTCTATGGCCGATGCCACCTACATCGAGCCTATCAACTGGGAAACGGTTGCGCTCATCATTGAAAAAGAACGCCCAGATGCAGTATTGCCAACCATGGGTGGGCAGACCGCATTGAACTGTGCGTTAGATTTGCACAAGCACGGCGTGCTCGAGAAGTACGGTGTCGAGCTTATTGGTGCAACTCAAGATGCCATCGATAAAGCTGAAGACCGCAATCGCTTTGACCAAGCGATGAAAAAAATCGGCCTGGAATGTGCTCGCGCGAAAATCGTTCACTCTTTGGAAGAGGCTAACGAAGTTCCTAAAGAGTTCGGCTTCCCCTGTATTATTCGTCCGAGCTTTACCATGGGAGGCTCCGGCGGTGGTATCGCCTACAACTGGGAAGAGTTTGAGGAAATTTGTACCCGTGGACTCGACCTTTCTCCAACTAACGAGCTGTTAATTGACGAGTCGTTATTGGGTTGGAAAGAGTACGAAATGGAAGTTGTGCGTGATAAAAACGACAACTGCATTATTATTTGTTCGATCGAAAACTTTGACCCGATGGGTGTGCATACCGGCGACTCGATTAACCGTAGCACCAGCGCAAACACTTACCGATAAAGAATATCAAATCATGCGTAATGCCTCGATTGCGGTATTGCGTGAGATCGGCGTTGAAACCGGTGGTTCGAACGTACAGTTCGCGGTCAACCCAGAAGATGGCCGCCTTGTAGTGATTGAAATGAATCCGCGGGTGTCGCGTTCATCGGCACTCGCGTCAAAAGCGACCGGCTTCCCAATTGCAAAAGTTGCCGCGAAACTAGCCATTGGTTACACCCTAGACGAATTGCAAAATGATATTACCGGCGGCGCAACACCCGCGTCATTTGAACCGTCTATCGATTACGTTGTTACTAAAATCCCACGCTTTACCTTTGAGAAATTCGGTGAAGCCGATGCGCGTTTAACTACGCAAATGAAGTCGGTTGGCGAAGTGATGGCGATCGGTCGTACCTTCCAAGAATCACTGCAAAAAGCATTGCGCGGGTTAGAGGTGGACTCTGCTGGCTTCGAGCCAAAAGTCGATTTGGAATCTGAAGATGCTATGGCATCGATTCGTCGCGACTTGTCGACACCGGGTGCAGAGCGCATTTGGTATGTTGGNGATGCATTCCGTGCGGGTATGACTGTCCAAGAAGTGTTCGATCAATCGAAAATCGACCCTTGGTTCCTCGCCCAAATTAAAGACCTTATCGATACCGAATTTGCCTTGGCGACACTGCCACTGTCGAATATCGATAAAAATATTATGTTCCGTTTAAAGCGCAAAGGCTTTTCTGATAAGCGACTTTCTACCTTGTTGGCCGTTAGCGAAAAGTCTGTGCGCGATCACCGTCATAAGCTGGGCATTCATCCTTCCTACAAGCGTGTAGATACCTGTGCGGCAGAATTTTCTACCGACACCGCCTACATGTATTCCACCTACGAAGAAGAGTGTGAAGCCAACCCGAGCAGCCGCGATAAAATCATGGTTATCGGTGGCGGCCCCAACCGTATTGGGCAGGGTATCGAATTTGACTACTGCTGTGTACACGCTGCTTTAGCTGCGCGTGAAGATGGTTACGAAACCATTATGGTGAACTGTAACCCGGAAACAGTTTCGACGGATTACGACACCTCTGACCGCCTGTATTTCGAGCCAGTTACCTTAGAAGACGTGCTGGAAATTGTTCATAAAGAAAAGCCGAAGGGTGTGATTGTACAGTTCGGTGGCCAGACGCCGCTTAAACTTGCCAACGCATTAGCCGCAGAAGGTGTACCGATTATTGGTACTAGCCCAGAAGCCATTGACCGCGCAGAAGATCGCGAGCGTTTTCAGCAAATGATTCAGCGTTTGGGTTTGTTGCAACCGCCCAATGCGATTTGTCGCTCCACCGAAGAAGCCCTGCGTGTTGCCGGCGCCGTTGGCTATCCGTTAGTTGTCCGTCCATCCTATGTGTTGGGTGGCCGCGCGATGGATATCGTCTACAACGAAAAAGAATTGTCGACCTATATGCGCGAAGCGGTGCAGGCATCAGACGACGCACCTGTGTTGCTCGACCACTTTTTGAATAACGCGATTGAAGTTGATATCGACGCGGTTTCCGATGGCACTGATGTTGTTATTGGTGCAATTATGGAGCACATTGAGCAGTGTGGTGTTCACTCTGGTGATTCAGCCTGCTCATTGCCTCCCTATTCTCTAGCCGAAGATGTGCAAGATGAAATGCGCGAGCAGGTTCGCAAGATGGCGCGCGAGCTGGGTGTGGTAGGCTTGATGAATGTGCAGTTGGCCTATCAAGACGGCGAAATCTATGTGATCGAAGTGAATCCACGTGGTTCTCGCACGGTGCCGTTTGTTTCCAAATGTATCGGTCGTTCTCTAGCCAAGGTTGCAGCGCTTTGCCAAGCGGGTAAAACTCTCGCAGAGCAAGGCTTTACAGAAGAAATTATTCCCGATTACTACAGTGTAAAAGAAGCGGTATTCCCTTTTAATAAGTTCCCTGCGGTGGATCCGATTCTCGGTCCAGAAATGAAATCTACCGGTGAGGTTATGGGCGTTGGCGATACCTTTGCCGAGGCCTATGCAAAAGCTCAAGCCGGTAGCGGTTCGGCGTTACCAGTCGGTGGCAAGGCGTTTATTTCGGTACGTGATTTCGATAAAGACGGCATCGTTGTCGTCGCGAAAGAATTGTCTAGTATGGGCTTCGAGTTGGTGGCGACCATGGGAACAGCGCAAAAACTTAAGGATTCCGGCTTAACTGTTACTTTAGTTAATAAAGTAAACGAGGGGCGTCCACATATTGTCGACATGATTAAGAACCGCGAAATTGCCTTAGTGATAAACACCACAGAAGGTAAGAAGGCAATTAAGGACTCGGCATCAATTCGCCGCAGCGCTGAAAACAATCATGTTTACTACACCACAACGCTGGCCGCAGCCACGGCTCTTTGTATTGGCTATGCGCTTTTGGTAAACAACAACAGGTACGTCGCTTGCAAGACTTGCACGAACGTATTGCCGCAAAATAACGACGGATACTATCATGCAAAAATATCCAATGACGCTTGCAGGTGAGAAGACGCTGCGAGAAGAGCTAGATAAGTTAAAAAAAGAAGATCGTCCAAAGATTAGTAAAGCCATTGCCGAAGCGCGTGAACACGGCGACTTGAAAGAGAATGCCGAATATCACGCGGCTCGCGAACAGCAGGGCTTTTGCGAAGCCCGCATTCAAGATATTGAAGGTAAACTTTCTAATTGCCAGGTGATTGATGTTAAGTCGATACCCGAGACGGGCAAGGTGATTTTCGGTGTTACGGTTAAAATTATTAATGTCGATACCGATCAAGAAATTACTTATCAGATCGTCGGCCAAGATGAAGCTAATGTCCGGTTGAACAAAATTTCGGTTAGTTCGCCAATTGCTCGCGCGCTTATCGGTAAAGAGGTTGGTGACGTTGTGGTCGTGAACGCGCCAAGTGGCGATGTTGAATATGAGATTGATGAAGTAAAACATATTTAGTTTTGTTATATGTTTCTTGATTAAAGGGCCGATTTGGCCCTTTTTTTTATGCTGTTATTTGAGCGTGGATGTCACTCCTTGTGATTCCCTTCTATGGCGTATAAATTAGTCTACTTTCAGGTAGTGTCGAAACTCACATTTAGCTTTCCCTCAGCAGAGATGATCAATGTCCAATGCGGAAATAGAACATCGAGAACTAACCCTGATGTTTACGGATATCGTTGGTTACTCGCGTCTGATGGGGAGAGATCAGCCGCGAACTATTGCCATGCTCGGCGATTATCGACGAATCCTTACCGAGGAAATTGAGCGCCAACAGGGCACCATTGTTGAGTTTATCGGCGATGCAGTATTTGCGCGTTTCGACAATCCCGCTTCTGCGGTTACTTCAGCCGTCAATATTCAGAAGGCATTATTCGCGTTTAATCANTTTCGTGATAAACAATTGCCCCGCTTGCAAACTCGTATTGGTTTACATTGTGGCAGTGTTGCTGTGCGCGGTTCCGCGCTGTTTGGCGATAACGTCAACATTGCCGCACGATTAGAGCCAATTGCAGTAGCCGACGCTATTTGTGTTTCAGAGCAGGTCTATAAGCTTGTAGCGCACGAGTTGTTGGAGCCCTGCCTGGCTCTGGGTGTGCAACCATTAAAAAACATTGATACAAAAGTTAGCGCCTATTTGATTCGTCCGCTTGGCATAACTCTTCCTATCCGCGGTTACTATTTAAATCGCAAATTACAGCAAAAGCTGGGGGCCTACCGATACGCCATCGCGGTGACGTTGCTGGTTTTGGTCGTTGCGGCGATTTACCTAGTGCCACGCTGGTTGGTGCCCGGTTACGACGCTAATTATTTGGAGGTGGCCAACTTTCAAAACCTTATGAGCGAACAGCAAGGTGATGATTATTTAAGTGCAGGGATTACCGCGGCCGTGCGCTCGCAGCTGGCTGACGTGAATGATGTTTACGTCCTGAATGCGGACGAAGGAATCGAGGCACCGGTAATATTGCAGGGCAGTGTTCAACGTGTTGGTAAGAACTTACGCATTGCCTATCGTTTAATTCGTCGCGACGGCATGGTGCAAATAGTGGGAGGCAAGCTCGATGGAGCCTTTGGCGATATCTTTATTTTACAAGACAGGCTAGTCGCTGAAATTGCAGGTCACCTTGCGGATGAATTTCGGTTGCCAAACTTTCGTCCGGCAAAAATCGAGATCACTTCCGATGTGATGGCGTACGACTACTATATGCGAGGCTTGGGCTTCCTCAACAGCCCAACGTCACACGTAAACTCCGATGAGGCTATTAAGTTTTTTACAACCGCATTAGTGCATGATTCTGCATTTGCTGAAGCTGAAGCGGGTTTGTGTCAGGCGTAATTGGAAAAAGTATTTAAAAAGCAATGAGCCGAATTGGATCGAACGCGCAGAACACCATTGTTTACGCGCATTGGAAATTGACAGCTTGCTACCTAAAGCTATTGAATCGATGGGGATTATTTACTCAGAGCAGGGGCGTTATCAGGAGGCGGAGCAACTACTCGAAGGTGTGGTGGCGAAAAATCCCGATAACATGCAGGCAATCACTGCACTTGCCAGTATTTACGCAACTAACGATAAATTTGCTAGAGCCGAAACCTTATTAACCGGCGCGATTAAACGACAGCCGAAAAACTGGGAGGGCTATCATATGCTTGGCTGGCTTTATTTGCGCAGTGGCCACCTTAAGCAAGCTGTTACCACCTACCAAAAAGTGCTGGATATTACTCCCCAAAACAGTACGGCTTTTAATAATTTGGGGGCGGCGTATTTCTATTTGGGCGAGTTTGGTAAAGCGGCCGGCGCTTACGATGAGGCAACACGAATCTCGCCGAATGCTTGGGGCTATTCAAACACTGGNTACATGCACTATTACGCTGGTGATTACGGCAAAGCCATTATGGAGTTTCGTCTGGCGATAAGGCTTTCTCCGGACGATTTTGAATACCATATGAATTTGGCAGATGCTTTGCGACAACTGGGCGAACACCGCAAACCCGCCGCACGTTGGGCGATAGTCGAAGCCGAGCAGGAGTATAAAACGGCAATTCAGTTAGCTCTAGCTGGTTACCATCTCAACCCTAAAAACCCAGATGTAAATATATCACTAGCAATTTGTTATCTTTTTACCGGCGACGATGTTAATGCGAAGTATCATCTCGACCAAGCTTTGGCGCTGCGCCCCAACGATAGTGACTTTCTTCATACTAAATTGCGTTATCAATCCCGTATGCAGGTTGTCGACGGCAGTATTGATAC